>Ga0209021_1000169_pt1 | contig 89688 bp, 86 predicted proteins | sample PinacodermFT_FD_187299 | JGI IMG/M metagenome (GOLD analysis project Ga0209021, IMG submission 187299) | Host-associated microbial community of the marine sponge Aplysina aerophoba from Gulf of Piran - sponge pinacoderm, lysed by freeze-thaw... | ecosystem: Host-associated > Porifera > Sponge >... | reverse complement strand
GCGGCGTCGATCTCGGCGCTGGCTCATGCGGGTATCACCGCGGGCTGCGACGTCGATGGCGATCGTTATTGTCCGGGCCGCCCGCTCACCAGAGCCGAGTTCGCATCCCTGCTCAGGCGGGCGGCGGCCCGTTGACATGGCCCCCACTGGCAGGCTCCGGTAGGGTCGCGGCGTGATCGCGGACTTGCACGCCGAGCCGACGGTGGAGCGTCTGCAGCGCAGGGTGGCCGAGACCGCCGGGCTGGTGAACGCCCCGGTCGACAGCCCGATGCTCCAGCCCTACGAGGTGTTCGACCAGGAGCTGTTCGACCTGGAGATGGTGCGGGTGTTCGCACGGTCGTGGGTGTGGCTGGGCGACACCGAGGACCTCACCGAGCCCGGCGACTACATCACCGGCACCATCGGCTACCAGCCGGTGATGGTGATCCGCCAGGAGGACGGCTCGGTGCGGGGCTTCCTCAACAACTGCCGCCACCGGGCGTCGGGACTGCTGTTCGATCCGGCCGGCAACTGCGGCAAGACCATGACCTGCCCCTACCACAACTGGGCCTACGCCATCGACGGGAAGCTGATCGGCATCCCCGACCGGGCCCGCATGTACCCCGACGGCATGCCCACCGACGATTACGGCCTGGCGGAGATCCGCATCGAGGTGGCGTGGGACAAGCTCGTATTCGGCTGCCTGTCGCGCACGGCCCCCCCGTTCCGGGAGTGGATCGCGCCGCTGGCCGAGCGCTACGACCTCTACCGGTTCGGCACGTTCACCCGCTACCACCGGGAACTCGACCAGACCTACCCCATCAACTGGAAGGCGTTCGCGGAGAACTCCAACGACGACTACCACGTGCGCTTCGTCCACCGGCGGCTCAACAAGCTGCGCAAGCAGATGGACACCATCGTTCGCTTCGAGGGACGCACCTGCAGCGGCTTCAAGCCCCACTCCGACGAGGAGGACGCCACCGGCGGGCGCACCGACCTCACCCCCGAGCAGCTCCTCGGGCACTACGCCGACTACATCTACCCCAACCTCACGCCCCTGCCCTACCCGACGCAGCTCATCCTGGTGCGGGCCGACCCCATCGCCCCGGACCGCACCCGCCTGTTCAGCCGCATCTACGGGATCGACAAGTCGATCGAGCAGCAGGACTTCGAGCTGGACCGCCTGGCCGTCACCAACCGTGAGGACACCGACATGGTGACCGTGCTGATGAACAACCTGCGGTCTCCCTTCTACCGGGTGGGTCCGGCGTCGGTCTGGGAGGGCCGCGCCGCGCACGTGATGAAGCTGGTGCGCGCCGACGTGGCGACCCCCCTGGCCGAGGACGAGTTCACCGCGCCACTTCCCGCGTGATCGCAACAAGATCGGAATGATCGACCCATGAACAGCATGAATGCTCCGCTCTCGGCCGTGTCGGCCGGCAAACGCCGGCGGTTCCGGCACATCTTCTCCGACGACGGCCGGGCCGTGTTCGTGGCCATGGACCATCCCGCCTACATGGGGATGGGTGTGGCGCCCTCGGCCGCGGCCTCCATCGCCGAGGGCGGCCCCGATGCGGTTCTGGCCACCTGGCAGCTGGCCCGGGCCCGACCCGAGGCCTTCGCCGGCGCGGGGCTGGTGCTGCGGGTGGACGGCGGCATCTCCGACCTGGGCGACCCGCCCTCGGCCGACACGACCTCCCTGCTCTACTCGGCCGAGCAGGCCATGGTGCTCGGCGCCGACGCGGTCGTGCTGATGGTGTTCCCGGGCACGCCCGACGAGGAGCACTCGCTGCAACGCCTGGCCCACCTGGCCGCCGAGTGCGAGATGCTCGGTCTGCCGGTGATGGCCGAGTCGATACCGGGGGGCTGGCCCCGGACGGTGCCCTGGACAGCCGAGAACGTGGGCCGCGGCGCCCGGCTGGCCGTCGAGCTCGGCGCCGACATCGTCAAGACCATGTGCCCCGGCCCTGTTGAGGAGTTCGCGGCAGTGGCCGAGGCCTGCCCAGCGCCGGTAGTGGCTCTCGGGGGCCCCAAAGTCGACGACGAGGACCAGGTGGTCGCGCTGGCCCGCGGCGTGGTCGAGGCCGGCGGTGCAGGCGTGGCCTTCGGGCGCAACGTCTGGGGTTCCGACGACCCGGCCGCGCTGGTCGGCCGCCTCCTGGAGGCCGTCCACGGCGCCGGAGAGGGTTAGGGGCGCCGACAATGGGTCCTCAGGCGGCGTCACCGGTGGACGATCGCCTGTACCAGCGGCTGGTCGACCTGCTGTCGCCACCACAGCCGGATCCCGGACCCGGCCACCCCGAGCTGCGCCCGGCTGTCGAGCAGGCCCTCCACCACGAGGCCCGGCTGCTGGACGACCGGTGCTACCGCCACTGGCTGGAGCGGTTCACCGACGACTGCGTCTACTGGATCCCCCTCGATCCCGGCGGCGACCCCCGCACCCAGGTCTCCTACCTCCTCGACGACCACCGTCGCATGGAGGACCGCATCGGGCTGCTCGAGACCGGGTGGGCCCACGCCCAGGAGCCGCCGTCGCGGACCTGCCGGATCGTGTCCAACACCGAGGCCTGGCCGCTGGAGGACGGCGAGACGCTGGCCCGGTGCTCGACGGTGGTCTGGGAGCATCGCAAGGACCGGCTGACCCCGTTCGCCAGCCGCAACGACTACGTGTTCGCCTCGCTGGGCGAGGAGTGGTCGATCAGGTTCAAGATCGTGCGCCTGGTGGACAGCCGCGGCGACGTCCGCAAGTTCTCGTTCGTGCTCTGAGGCCGAGCGCATGGGCCGCGACGCATCGAGGGTTGCCGATGTTGAGCGAGGCCGTGGCCCGAGCGGCCCGTGAGCGCAGCGAACAAGAGCGGGAATAACATTGCAGCCGGTGCCGACATGACCTCCGTCTTCGATATGACCACCGCGACCGATCTGCAGGCTCTGGTCCAGCCCCACCGGGTCCATCGCTCCATCTACACCGAGACTGAGGTCTTCAACGCCGAGATGTCCAAGGTGTTCGGCGGAACCTGGGTCTACCTGGCCCACGAGAGCCAGGTGCCCGAACCCAACGACTTCCTGGCGTCGCGCATGGGGCTGCGCTCCCTCATCATCACCCGCGACTCCGACGGCGGCCTGCACGCCCTGTTCAACCGGTGCGCCCACCGGGCCTCGAGCGTGTGCCAGGCCGAGTGCGGCTCGGCCCGGCGCTTCCAGTGCTCCTACCACGGCTGGACCTACTCCAACCGGGGCGACCTCGTCAACGTGCCCTACCCCGAGGGCTACCCGGCCGACTTCCACAAGGCCGACCACGGCCTGGCCCAGGTGCCGAGGCTCGGGACCTACCGGGGCCTGATCTTCGGCACCCTCAACCTCGATGCGCCCAGCCTGGCGGAGTGGCTGGGGCCGGCCGGGCCGCTGATCGACGGGTTCGTGGACCGGTCGCCCTCGGGGTCCATCGAGGTGCGCAACTGCCAGCGCATGATCTACAGGGGAAACTGGAAGCTGGCCTGGGACAACGCCGCCGACGGGCTGCACCCCACCTTCGCCCATCGCAGCTTCGTGATCCTCAACGAGCGCCAGCACGGTGGCGCCCGGTCGCTGTCGCAGTTCAAGTCCAGTCCCGACGACACCGGCATGTACGGCGCGGACCTCGGCAACGGCCACATGTTCGTCGACCAGCGCCCCGGGCTGCACCAGTCCTTCTGGGACACGCAGCGACCGGTGCCGGGGCGGGAGTGGTACGCCGAGCAGATCACTGAGAGCAGCGGCGACGACGCCGGCGATGTGTTGGAGGTGGCGCCGGGCTCGATGATCAACCTGTCGATCTTCCCCAACCTGCTCATCAAGGGCAACCACCTCGAGACGGTGGACCCGGTCACGGTCGGCGAGACCCGGCTGCACACCTGGGTGGCGGCCGCGGCGGGCGCCCCCGACGAGGTCAACGTGCTGCGGATGCGGATCGCCGAGGACTTCCCCAGCCTGGGCAACCCCGACGACCTCGAGTTGTTCGAGCGCTGCCAGGAAGGCCTGGGCATCGCCGAGGTGGAGTGGGTGGACATGAGCAAGGGGCTCGGGCATGAGACCGAGGAGGTCTCCGCCGACGGCGTGGTCAGGGCGCCGGTCACCCACGAGGGGCCGATGCGGGGCTACCTGCGGGCCTGGCTGGAGCTGATGTCGTCGGACGTGAAGCTGACGACGGCCGCGGCGGGTGAAGTCAGCTGCGAAGTGGCCGCATGATCACGCTTGCCCACGTGACATCGAAGCGACTGCATGACCCCTGCTGACCGCGTGATGCTCGAAGAGGTGGTCGTACCCCGGTGTGAGGGTCGCGCCGTGGAGGTGCGGGCCGGCCAGGTGCTGCGGATCGTCGCGCTGGACGGGCCCCAGGTGGCCGACTCCACGTTCCTGGCGCTCGACAACCCCCGCGAGGGATACCACGCCGGTCAGACGGTGGCGCTGAACATGCTGGCCGGCACCGGAACGATGCGCAGGATCACCACCCTGTGGTCCCGCCCTCCCTACGAGCGGCCCATGTTGACCGTCATCGACGACCCGGTCGGCGTCCACTTCGCCTGGAACGGCGGCCGCTGCTCGGCCGGCGTGTACGCGGTCCGCGACGGCATCGACTCGGGGCACCGGACCTGCCAGGGCAACCTCGAGGAGGCGGTCAGGCCCTGGGGCGTCGACCCCGACCTGATCCCCGACATCTTCAACGTGTTCATGCACACCGACGTGGTGGACGAGCGCACCCTCGTGTTCCGGGAGTCGCCGGCCCGAGCGGGCGACTACATCGATCTGCGAGCCGAGATCGACGTTCTGGCTGCAGTGTCGGCCTGCCCCAGTGAGACATCGGCGTCCAACGGCGGCGAACCTAAGCGGATAGGACTCGAGGTCAGGGAAGGGAAGTGACGGCGATGATCAGGATGGTTCGCAAGGCCCAGGTCGACTCGAGCGACGTGGCCCGGGTGCGGGAGTGGATCCAGCGGTACACCGGCTACATGGCTGCGGCCGACCCCGACCGGGTGACGGTCACGTCGTGGATGGAGGCCTACGGCGCCTACGGCAAGGTCTACTGGATGATCGACGCGCCCGATCTGGGCACCCTCGACGAGTTCCTGGAGCGGCTGCCCACCGAGGACGGCTACCGGGAGATCCTCAAGGCGGGCAGCGAACTGTTCGTCTCGGGCCAGACCAGCGACCTGCTGCTCAAAGAAGCCTGAGCCCTTGACCGACCGGGCCGGCGCATCGCGGCGTCGGCGGTCCGATCGCGACCTGCTGCCGTTCCAGGTGCTGATGGGGGTCACCGCCGGGGGCATCGGCGGGATCGTCACCGTGCTCGGCGAGCTGCGAGACGAGTTCGGGTTCAGCGGGACCGGCATCGGCCTGATGGTGGCCAGCGGCTTCGTGGCCGCCTTCGTGTCGCAGGTGACCCTGGCCCGGATGGCCGACATGGGCCATGCCCGCCTGATGGCCACCACCGGGATCGCTCTCAGCGCCGCGGCCATGCTGATGATGGTCTTCGCCGAGGATCTGGCCGTGTGGGTGCTGAGCAGGTCCCTGCTCGGATTCGCGGGCGGACTCATCCTCCCCGGGGTGCGGCGGGCCGCCTCGGTCTACGACCCGGCCCGGGCCGGGGAGAACCTCGGACGGATGGTGGTGGCCGAGACCACCGGGTTCATCTTCGGGCCGGTGCTGACGGCCCTGCTGGTGTGGGCCGGCGGGATCCGGGCGCCTTTCGCGGTGTTCGCCGGGGCCATGCTGCTGTTCGTGCCGGTGGCGGTGCGCCTGCCGCCGGACCGGGGCCTGCTCGATGTCTCCCGGCGGGCGACGTCGCTCGACCTCCTGTCGATGCGACGCCTGCAGGGCGCGCTGATCATTGTCGGCGGCTACTTCATGATGATCGGCGCCTGGGAGGCGGTGCTGCCGGTGATGTTCGCCGACCGGGGTGCTGGCGCGGTCGCCACGGGGATCGCCTTCACCATGGTGGCCCTGCCGATCATGCTCGTCGGCGCGCGGGCCGGCCGCCTGGCCGACCGGGTGGGACCGGTGCGGGTGACGATGGCCGGGCTCGTCGTGGTGAGCCTGCTGACCATGACCTACGGCGTGATCCCCGGCGTGGTCCCGATCGTGATCGCGATGGTGTTCGTGGGCATCGGGGACGGCTACGGCTTCACCGCAGCCCACGCGGTGGTGGCCCGGGCCGTGCCCGAACAGCGTCAGGCGGCCGCGCTGGGCCTGATGGGCGCGGCCGAGGTGGCCGGGGCCGGCGCCGCCGCGCTGCCGGCGGCCTGGATGTACGACAGCTTCGGGCCCGGCCCCACCTTCGCCGGCCTCGGCCTGACGGTGCTGGCGCTGGTGGTCGCCGGCTGGCTGCGGATCCGCGGCACCGTCCCGGCCTCCGGCCCCGATGCTGGGAGGGCGACCTGATCATCGGCGCCAACAACGGTCCTCGGTCGCGACCCTCACAGAGCGCAACAGCCGCCAGACCCTCACAGTGGGGCTGCCCGCAGGCTACGACGCCCCGGCCACCGCGGCCGCGGTCACCGCCGCGCTGGCCCGCCAGCCCCGCCACATGGTCAAGACCCTCACCTGGGACCAAGGCCGCGAGAACCTTGGGTGAGGTGACGTTCGCCATCCCTGAGCCGGATTCGACACCGTGTCAACAACTCCAGAAAATGCTGCTCCAACAGGAAAAATCATGTCTTCCTAGCTCGTAGTCAAACAGCAGGAACAACGGGAGAATGACGACGGAGACTATTGCACCGACCGCGGCTCGAACGCGACTGCGATCGGTGAGACGCCTGTAGAGAACCAAGCCCGTGGTCGACAATCCAAGGCCGCCGAATAGCGTGGCAACGCTCACCGCGTACGGGACGCCGAACCACATCGTGACAAAGAACACCGGCGAACTGACGGCACACCAGAAGCCGATCGAGGCTATGACCTGGGCCTCGCTGGGCTTCTGGTGAACCATGCAGAGCCCGAGGGTATCGGGCGGGTCAGGAACCACACCCTCGGAGCGCCCGCAGATTGGTGGGAGCCTGTCGAGACTCGGCCACGGTGTCGGTGATGCCGACCGGCCTTCGTCGCCGTGATCGCCAGCGACCGGCACATGGCCACAATGCCGCTCCCGGCCACACAAGTCATCCTCCGCCGAGGATCGTGGTGTCCCTCTCAGCCGCGGCGAAACAGGCGGCACGGGTTCGGTCACGAGGTTGTTGGCGGGGGTCTCTACCTGAAGTCGCGTTTGGCGATGAGGCAGTGGACGCCCTTGATCTCGTTGACCACCTGGGTGACCTCGAAGTCGGCCGCACAGCTCAAGTAGGCGTAGGCGATGTGGCGGGGCAGGCCGAGGCGGCTCTCGCAGAAGCGCAACGCCTCCCGGACCGCTTCACGCATGGCCTCGTCGAGATCGGCGTGCAGCCCGACCGGGATCCAATGGTCGTCGGTCTCGCCGAAGGGATTCTCGATCAGCCCGCACGCCTCTCGGGCCTCGGGTCCCCGGAGCACCGACAGGCGCAGGTCGGCCCTCAGTGAGCCCTCCAGCGCGGTCAGGGCCACCTCGCCGTTGCCTTGGGCGAAGTGGGGGTCGCCCACCGCGAAGCCGGCCCCCGGCACCTGGACCGGCAGGTAGAGCGTCGTGCCCTGTACCAGGTGCTTGATGTCGAGATTGCCGCCGTGGCGGCCCGGTGGCCGGGTGGCGACCGGCTCGTCGACGTCGGCGGACACGCCCATCATTCCGAGGAACGGCGCTATCGGGTAGCGCACTGCGCCGCCGGTGCCGTAGCGCAGCACGGCCGTGCCTGCTCGGGCGTCGCCCTCCACCTCTGTGAACACCGACACGGTGCCGTGCCCGCTGCCGGGCGTGAGCGTGTCGGCCGGCTCGGCCCCGTCGGGCATCTCACCGGGCAGCGCCCCCAGCCCGTGCCGGTTGGAGGTGACGCCGTAGGGCACCCTCAGCGCGAAGCCCAGCACGTCCACCCGCAGCAGGTCGCCGGGCTCGGCGCCCCGGACCTCCACCGGGCCGGTCACCACATGGGGACCGTCGACACCGAAGGTGTGGGGCACGTCCGCGGCCATCTCGACGGCATCGTCGAGAACCCCGGACCTGTCGATGCCGCGGGCGCCGAAGAAGGCTGCCGGGTCGCGGCCCTGATCCTCGAGGATCCCCTCGTGCGACAGCGTGTCCACGGTGAGGACGGCCCCGCTGTCCACCGACATCACCGGGGCTGACCGCCGGTTCGGCCACCAGCCCCACCGGCTGGTCTCACCGGTGACCGGGAGGTAGTGGTCTCCGTCGATGCGGCCCCGGCCGGGGTTGAGGATCAAGGCTGCGCCCTGCGAATCGGCGGGGTCGCAGAAGGGCGCGCCCCGCCGGTCGTCGACGGGGTTGCCGGAGCCTGCACCCTTGAGATTCTCGCATGGGCGGGGCCGCCTATGCTCGGCGGCAGTGATCGCCGAAACCGCCGAGACAACCGGCAACGCTCCCTCGCCTGCTCCGGTGACGCTCCTGGTGGCGGGCGGCGACGTCGTGACGATGAACCCGGCGCGGGAGGTGCTCGTAGGCGGAGCGGTGGCGGTGGCCGGAGACGTGATCGCCGCCGTCGGTTCCAGCACGGAACTGGCCGGGCGCCATCCAGAGGCCGAGATGATCGACGCCACCGGCTGCATAGTCACCCCCGGGATGGTCAACGCCCACCAGCACCTCACCGGGGATCCCCTCATCCGCAGCTGCATCCCCGACCTCCTGCCCCCCGGAGCGTCGATCTTCGAGTGGTCGGTGCCGGCTCACGGGGCCCACACCGGCGACGACGACGAGCTCTCGGCGGTGCTGTCCTCGGTCGAGAACCTGGCCAACGGGGTGACCACCGTGGTGGAGGCGGGCACGGTGGCCAACCCCCATCGAGCCGCAGCCGGGATGCGGCGGGCCGGCATCCGCGGCACGATGGGCGTCTGGGGCTGGGACATAGAGGAGGGCCCGTTCACCGCTCCGGCTGCCGAGACGCTCGACCGTCAGCGCGAGATGGTGGACTCCTTCTCCGACGGCGGGCTCATCGACGGCTGGGTGACCCTGGTGGGTCACGATCTCGCCTCCGACGAGCTCCTGGCCGGAGCGGCCGACCTGGCCCGGGAGCTGCGGACCGGCCTCACCATGCACATGTCGCCCACCTCGTCGGATCCCGAGCGATACCTGGCCCGCACCGGCCGCCGTCCCCTGGCCCATCTGGACGCGCTGGGGGTGCTGGGACCGCACCTGCTGGTGGCTCACGGCGTGTGGCTCGACGACGACGAGGTGGAACTGGTGCTGGGCACTTCGACGGCCATCGCCTACTGCCCGTGGGCCTACCTGCGCCTCGGGCAGGGAGTGGCCGGCCAGGGTCGCCACGCCGAGATCGTGGAGCGGGGCGGGCGGGTGGCGCTGGGCTGCGACGCGTCCAATGCCGGCGACACCTCCGACATTCTGCGGACGGCGGCGCTGGCTGCCGGGCTGGCCCGCGACACCAGGGTCGATCCTGAGCGTTTCGGCGCCCACACCGCGTTCGAGCTGGCCACCATCGCCGGGGCCGCCGCCATCGGCATGGACGGCAGGATCGGCAGCCTCGAGCCGGGCAAGCAGGCCGACATGGTGGTGCACGACACGTCGTCGATCGGCTGGGCGCCCCGAGGCGAGACAGTGCTCCATCTCGTGTGGGGCACCGACGGTCGCTCGGTGCGCGACGTAGTGGTGGCCGGACGGCTCGTCATCTCCGACGGCGCCTGCGCCACCGTCGACCTAGCGTCGCTGCGGGCCGAGGCCGCCGCCGCCCAGCAGTCGCTGCTGGAGAGAGCCGGGCTCGAGATCCCCCATGCCTGGCCCCACATTCCGAGTGCCTAGAGGTCGAGCGGATGGGCCGAAGCCAACAAGGTCGTTGCAGAGTGCGAGCGAGGCCGTGGCCCGAGCGGCCCGTGAGCGAAGCGAACAAGAGCGGGAGCCTAGAGTCGCGAGTCGTAAGGATCGCTGAGTTGGGAGCGTCATGCAGGTAGCTGTGGTCACCGGACCGGGAGCGGTCGAGCTCCGCGACGAGCCCCGGCCCCGGCCCGGCCCCGAGGACGTGTTGATAGAGGTGGGCACCTGCGGCCTGTGCACCATGGAGCGCCGCCTGTACGCAGGGACGAAGCCCATATACCCGGTCGCCCCGGGCCACGAGGCCGCGGGACGGGTCGTCGAGGCGGGCGAGGCGGTGGCGTCCCTCCCCGGAGCCCCGCAGGTCGGCGATCTGGTCACCATGGACCTGCTCACCCGTTGCGGCACCTGCCACATGTGCCGGCGGGGCCGCAGCGCGCTCTGCAAACGGCCCCAGGGCGGGACCCTGAGCGACGGGACCATCTCGATGGGAGCGGGCCTGGCCGAGGTGGTGAGGGTGGCCGCGGCCCAGACCTACGGCGTGGGCGAGATCCCCGTCGAGCACGCCGCCATGGGAGAGCCGGTGGCCTGCGTGGTGCACTCGGTGCGGCTGAGCGGTTTCAGGTCCGGGGACCGGGTGGCCGTCATCGGCGCGGGCTACATGGGCCGCCTCCACCTGGCTCTGTGCCGGGCGTGGGGCGCGGCCTCGGTCGGCCTGATCGATGTGAGCGACCAGCGCCGGGACGAGGCGGCCGAGGCCGGTGCGGCCAGGGTGGCCGACCCCGCGGACGTGGCCGGCTGGCAGGCCGATCACGATGTCGTGTTCGTCACCGCCGGCACTCCGGGCGCGGTGGAACTGGCCATGGACCTGTGCGACGACGCCGGCGCGGTGATCCTCTACGGGGCCTTCCCCAAGGACATCATGGCGTCGGTGGGCGCCGACCGCATCCACCATCACGAACTGTCCATCATCGGGGTGTTCAGCCAGGAGCCCGAGGACTGGCGGACCGCGGCCGGCCTGCTGCAGTCGGGCGCCCTGGCCGCCGACCTGGACCGCCTGGTCACGGCCCGCTACCAGCTGGCCGACGTCGCCGACGCGCTGGCGCTGGCCGTCGAGCAGCCCGTGTACCGGGTGATGGTGGGTTGAGCCACCGGCCAGTTTGAAGGGCTGGGGACCGTCACCATGAGTCCGGTCGTGGTCGGCGTGGACCTGGGTACCGGCGGGGCCCGTGCGGTGGCGCTCGCCGCTGACGGAGCGGTGAAGCTCTGGATGTACGAGGCCTTCGAGGGGGCCGCGTCGTGGCCTGCGGGCCGGGCCGACCCCGCGGCCTGGCTCGACGGCCTGGGTCGCCTGCTGGCCAGGGTCAACGATGCCGGGTTACCGGTCGCGGCGGTGGCCGTCGGCGGGCAGAGCCCCACCACCGTCCCGCTGCCGGAGGATCACGGCACGGATGCGGTCGGGTTCGCCGCCACCTGCCGGCATCCGGCCGGCAACGGCATGGCCCGCACCGAGCACCATCTCGCCCAGCTCGAGTTCCTCAGCCACGAGCTGGGTCGCCCGCTGGCCGGCGGGCAGATCTGGGACTGGGCGCTGCGGTGCCTGGGCGCCGGCGACATCCAGGGGCTCTGGCCCGGCGAGGAGGCCATCCCGGGATACGGCGAGCGGGTGGAGGTGGGGACCGTCATCGGTCACTGCGACGGGTCGCTGGGCCTGGCCGCGGGCACGCCCCTGGTGAGCGCCTCCAACGACGCCTACATGAGCTTCTGGGCCGGTGGGCTCGGCACCCACCGCAGGGGACACGACCCCGGTGGGCGGACCGGCGGCCTGGGCGTGGCCGTCGCCGCGGCGGAGCGGCCCGCCGAGATGATGGCGTTCTTCAGCCCGGTGGCCGGGATAGAGGTCGTCGGCGGGGCCACCAACGGGCACGGCCAGTTGCTGGAGTGGTGGTCGGCTGTCTCGGGCCGCCCGATCGAGGAGCTGCTGTCGCTGGCGGCGGGCGTGCCCCCGGGCGCGGGCGGGCTGGTGGTGCTGCCCTACCACGACGGGGAGAGATCGCCCCGCTGGGAGCCCCGGCTGCGGGGTGAGATGCACGGGCTCGCCTTCGACACCGGCGTTGCCGAGATCGCCCGGGCCGTGCTGGAGGCCGCCGCCTACGGCCTGAGGCACATTCATGAGGACCTGCAGGCCGGCGGGGTGGACATGGACGTCATGTGCTGCGGGGGCTCGCCCGCGCTCAGCCGCCTGTGGTGCTCGATCAAGGCGTCGGTGCTGGAGGTGGCCGTGGACGTGCCCGAGCGCCCCGAGCAGCTCTCGGCCCATGGCTGCGCGCTGGCCGGCGGTTCGGCACTGGGGTGGTGGGACCCCATCGGGGCCGAGACCATGGACTCCTGGCCGCTGGCGGCCATGACCCGCATCGAGCCGTCCCCCGACGACGCCTACCGGGTCGGATACGAGCGCTTCGTGGCTCTCGGCGACGCCGCTGCCGCCCGACTCGACGCTCCCGTCTAGGTTGTCGGCACCGATTGCTCGACATCGACGACTCGTCCAATACGAAGGAGCGACCGCCATGGTGAACCCGCTGATCTTCGTCGATCTGCCCACGCCCGACCCCGAGGCCACCTCGCAGTTCTACGAGACGCTGTTCGACTGGAAGTACAAGCGCCGGCCTGCCGGCGAGTTCCACGAGGTGCTGCCGGGCGTGAAGCCCAACCTGGGAATCCACCTGGAGACCACCCCTGTCAGCGGACCGGTGCCCCGCATCTACGTGATGGTCGCCGACCCGCCCGACAGGCTCGCCCTCGCCATCGAGATGGGCGCCACCAAGCTGTGGGACGAGGTCTACTGGGACGAGTTCGACGCTCGCCACGCCGCCTTCCGCGACCCGTGGGGCAACGAGGTCGTGCTGTGGCGCAACAAGGGCACCTACGTGCCCGGATCGGCCTCCGAGAAGAACGCCTGAAGGCTTGAATCGCAATATTCCGGTGGTTGTGGGGGATAGTTCCCCATAACAACCGGAATATCGAGCCGGTGGCTCGGGCCGGGCCGGGTCAGCCCAGGACCTGCTCCACCGAGAACTCGACGTTGTTGCCGTCGGGGTCCTTGATCAGGCAGATGTAGCCCACATCAGGGTTGCGGTACATGGGGCCGAGCACCAGGCATCCGTCCTCGTCGGCCAGCCGGGCCACCTCGTCCACCTCGGCCCGGGTGTCGAGCGAGATGCCGAGGTGGGCGATGGACGTCAGGAAGCCGTACTCCTCGACGATGTCGCCGGTGATCTGCTTGGGCAGAGCACCCTCCATCAACACGATCACGAAGCGGGCCGCTCCAGGCTTGGTGATGTCGCGCTCGTTGGCCAGCCAGGCGGTGCGCATCTTGGTCTCGGGGTCGTGGCGCTCGGAGATCCGCACCAGCGTGGTGAACTTCTCGTAGAACGCCAGCGTGTCGTCGAGGCTGCGCACCGGCAGCGCTATGTGGGTGAGCAGCGACGGCGGCGGCTCGGCGGCCGAGGCCGCGGCCCCGGCGTCGGATGAGACGGTGTCGGTCATGGCGCGACCCCCTGTGAGTCAGACACTACAGGTGAACCGCGTGCGGGGACCGCTGCGGGGCGCCGGAGCCTGGTACGGGGCCGGCTCCGACCCGGCCGCGAGCCTCTTTTGGCCGGCTGGCCGGGCCCGCACGGCCGGGCTTGCCCGTGCCAGTGCCGACGGCGTACCGTCCGCCTCACAGCTCACCTCAGCAGGGGGAACACCTATGTCAGCACCGAATCTGGGAAGCATTCTCGTGGGGTCGTCGCAGGCCGACGCCATGAAGGACTGGTACCGGGCCTGCTTCGGGCCCGACGAGAACGAGATGGGCGCCTTCGTGTTCGGCGGCGTGCAGCTCTTCATCGAGGAGCACAGCGAGGTCTCGGGCCCCAACGAGGACGGGCACCGGATCATTTTCAACCTCGATGTGGGCGATTGCCGGAGCCTCGAGGCTCACCTCAAGGAGCAAGGGGTCTCCTGGGTGCGCGAGGTCGAGCAGATGCCCTTCGGGCTGATCGGGACGGTCGCCGACCCCGACGGCAACATGCTGCAGATCATCGAGTGGGGCGCCGCCCCAGACGAGGGCCACGGCTGATCATCCGCTGAGGTAGCGCATCCTGACGGCGAGTTTGCCAGGATCAGCTTAGAATCGCGCCGGGAGCGCCATACTTGGCAGATGCCCGACCTTTCCGACGAAGAGCGGCTCGTCGTCGCGTACTCCCTGCGCCACGCGCGGGGGCGATACGGCAGTGAACGTGCGTCTCAGCTGTCAGGTATCCCTCAGCGCACAATCTATGACTGGCGTCGCGAGAAGGTCTTTCTCACGGATTACCCACTCGAGAGACCTGCGACGTGGTCCTACCGGGATCTCGTGCTGCTTCGCCTGCTGGCATGGCTGCGCCAGGGTGGGATGCCCCGGCCCCGGGCGGCCGAGAAGGTCGCCTCCGTTCGCTCTCAACTCTCGGAGGGCCGTGACATACGACAGATCCACGCCACCAGGGCCGAAATCATCCTCAGCGGGGATCCGGGGACCCGGTTTGATGACGACAAGGAGAGCCTCTTGCCGTTCTCAAACTTCTATGAACTCCTGTCTACATTCGACCTTCACGAACCGATAAGAGAACTCCGATCAGTGTCTCGGAAGGATGTGTGGGCGCCCAACCTGATTGCGCCGTCGCAACACTCACGGATCTCACCGTGGGTGCAGGCTGGGGATCCTTGTGTGGCGGACAGTCGAATCCCTACAGCGGCGATCTATGCACTCAGAACGGAGCGCAACTTGCCGGTCGGTTCGGTGGTAGAGCTCTACCCGGGCCTGAGGGAGCCAGTCGTGGAAGATGTCACCCGCTTGGAGAGGCGCTTGCGCGGCGTGGATGAGCCACTTGCAGCCTGAGGTCTTCCGGCTGCTGTTGGACCAAGGGTTTCCCAAACCGACCAGCTTTGCAGTTTCCGAGCTGGATCGGTCCGTGCATGTAAGGCATCTGCACGATTTCTCGCCTGATCTCGCGCAACGGAGCACGCCAGATTGGTACGTGTACTGCGCGGCAGCCGAGGCTGGCTTCGACGCATTGGTGGTTCGAGACCGTTCGCAACTCGATCAACTGGCCGAGATGTACGTGCTGTCTCGTCTGCGCGATCTCACAGTCGTAACTTGGCGGAAGGGAACTGACGACCCGGTACGTGAGTGGGGCCAACTACTGGCCTACTTGCCGCAGATCAAGCAGCGCTGCAAGGAACGAGGTGGGCGTGCCATCCTGCTGCCAGCCCCGTCTCTCTCAGCAGATTCGTATTTCGATCCCGCGTCAACCGTCGGACGAGAGGCGCAACGACGCGGAGTGTCGCATCGACAGGTTCTCGATGCAGCAAGAACGGAGATGGAGGATTGGATGCATCTGCACCACGAACCTCTTGACCGGTTCGACGAAGTGCTCGGGCTGTCATGACCCGCAAGACCCCCAGCGCGGGAGGAAGATGATATGAAAGCGATGCTTTATCGCGCCTCGGGAGGACCTGAGGTGCTGGAGTACACCGACGTCGACGATCCCGTGCCGGGTGACGGCGACGTGGTTGTGGACGTCGCGGCCACCGCGCTCAACCGGCTGGACCTGCTCCAGCGCAACGGCTGGTACTACATGCCGGGATTCACCTTCCCCCACATCGCCGGCATGGATGTCGCCGGCGTGGTGTCCGAGGTCGGCGCGGCGGTCACCCAGTGGCAGCCCGGCGACCGGGTGGTGGCTGATCCGTCCATGGCCGGAGTGCCCGAGACCTCCAAGTACTCCGGTATGGGCGACCTGTATGGCGAGCTCGGCATCCTGGGCGCCATCCTCGACGGCGGGTACGCCGAGAAGTGCCTGGTGCCGGCCTCGCACTGCTACCGGGTTCCCGACGGCATCTCGCTGGAGCAGGCGGCCACGTTCCCCACGGTCTGGCTCACCGCCGGCCACGCCCTGTTCGCCACCGGCGGGCTGTCCGAGGGTGAGACGGTGATGATCCACGCGGCCGGATCCGGGGTGTCGGTGGCCGGGATCCAGCTGGCCAAGCACGCGGGCGCCACCGTGCTGGCCACCGCCGGCACCGACGCCAAGTGCGAGCGGGCCCAGGAGTTGGGCGCCGACCATGTGCTCAACAACCGCACCGGCGACGTGACCGGCTGGGCCATGGGCGCCACCGGCGGGCGGGGGGTCGACATGGTGTTCGACCATGTGGGCACCGCCCTGTTCACCCAGTCGATGTTCTCGCTGGCCGTCGGGGGCCGGCTGGTCAACTGCGGCAACGCCTCGGGCGACACCGCCACCATCGGCTCGTTGGGCCACCTGTTCCACAACGGGCTGCGGATCATGGGCTCGGACCCGTACCGGCCCGACGAGATGGGGCCGCTGTGGGCCACCTTCTGCGAGGAGGTCGCAGCGGGCCGGTTCACGGCGGTGGTGGACTCCGAATTCGCGCTGGCCGAGGCGGCCGTAGCCCAGCAGAAGATGCTGGAGAGCGACTTCTTCGGAAAGATCCTCCTGCGCCCCTAGCGCCCCAGGATCTCGGGTTGGTTCTGTGGGTTGTATGCGCAGAACCAACCCGAGATCCTGCTGACCCCGGTCTGGGCGCTCTCCGAGGCTTCAGGATGCGGTGCCAGCCAGGTCCAGGGCTGCGTGGAGCAGGACCTCGGCGCCGCGGCCGGCGGCAGCCGGTTCGATCGATTCGGCCTCGTTGTGCGAGAGGCCGTCCTCGCAGGGCACGAAGATCATCCCCGCGGGCGCCTTGAGGGCGACATGGCAGGCGTCGTGGCCCGCACCGGAGCCGATGCGCTCGTGCCCGTAGCCGCAGCGCTGCGCGGCCGCCTCCACCGCGTCGACGCACCTCGGGTCGAACACGACCGGGGCGCAGTCGTTTATGACGTCGATCCGGTGCCCGCAGTCGTGGGCTGCGGCGGCCCCGGCCACCAGGCTGCGCAATGACGAGTCCAGGCTCTCGAGCACGCCGGCGTCGGGGTGGCGCATGTCGATGGTGAAGGTGATGTGGGCCGGAACGGTGTTGGGCGACACCGGCTCGGACGAGAACATCGCCGGGGTCAGCCGCACCTGGGGGGCGTGGGCCGCGGCCATCTCGTAGATCCCGCTCAGGGCGTCCGCCACCGAGCGGGCCGGGTCGTGGCGGCGGTCCATGGGCGTGGTGCCGGCATGGGCGGGGAATCCCTCGACGGTGACCCTGAACCAGCGGATCCCCTGCACGCCGGTGACCACCCCGATCGACGAGCCGCTGGCCTCCAGGATCGGTCCCTGCTCGATGTGCAGCTCGAGGTAGGCGCCCAGCCGCTTGCCGAACGCCGCGGTGCCGGCCCAGCCCAGCCGGTCGAGTTCGTCGCCCACGGTGATTCCTGATCGGTCGGCGATGGCCCGGACCTCGTCCAGCGGAAGGACGCCGGCCCACACCGCGGAGCCCATCATCGACACCGGGAAGCGCGACCCCTCTTCGTTGGTCCACACCGCCACCTCCACCGGGGCCCGGGTCTCGACGGCGTGGTCGTTGAGCGACTCGACGACTTCGAGGCCGGCCAGCACGCCGTACACGCCGTCGAACCGCCCGCCGGTGGGCTGGGTGTCGAGGTGGCTGCCGAGCACCACCGGCAGGGCGTCGGGGTCGGTGCCCGGCCGGCGGGCGAACAGGTTGCCCACGCCGTCGAGTTCCATCGCGCAGCCCGCCTGCTCGACCCAGGAGACGAACAGGTCCCGGCCCGCCCTGTCCTCGTCGGAGAGGGCCTGCCGGTTGGAGCCGCCCGCGGGCGTGGCCCCAACCTCGGCCATGTCCATCAACCGCGACCACAGCCGCTCAGGATTCGTGTGCACATCAGTCATGCCGCGAATCCTTCCATCTCATTGCCGGTGCGTCCTACTGCAAGGAAGGTTCGCAGGAGCGGCACGATCCGGTCGGGTGCCTCCTCGGCGAGGGAGTGGCCGCAGTCGGCGAACTCGTGCACCTCGCAATCGGTGAGTTCCGCTCTCCAGCAATCGAGCTCCTTGGTGCGGAATGCGATGTCCTTGTTGCCCCACAGGACGAGTGCCGGCTTGCCGCTGAAGGCCGAGTGTTCGTCCCAGATTTCTTGGAGCCAGCCGGTGGCACAACGCAGCAACCAGGGTCTCGCTCGACAATCGTGGGACTACTGCGGGTCCCAGGGGTTGACGAGGCGCAGCTCTTCGAAGCGGTGGAAGTCCGCGGCGTTGCGGGTGACTAGCACCATGTCGTGGCTGAGCGCGGCTGCTGCGATGAGGGCGTCGGCCACAGGAGCGGGATCGGGCACGTGCAGGGCAGCGGCCCGGCGGGCGACCGCGGTGTCGACGGGCAGGATCTGCTGCTCGAACTCCTCGCACACGTCGTTGTCGAGCCAGTGCCGCAACACCGCGCCGGAGTCAGGGTCGCGGCGTTCGGCCAGCAGCACACCGTGCTCCAGTTCGCCGATGGTGATGACCGACAGATAGGTCTGCGCCGCGTCGACCCCTTCCGCCCAGGCGACAACGTTCCGGTCGGCCCGGCCCGACGAGATCTTGCGTATCTCCGAGACCACGTTGGTGTCGAGCAGGTACATCACTCGAACACGGCAGGACTGGAGACGGAACGGCGCTCCGGAAGCTCCAGATCGACCTCGCCGGCATCCGGTGTGCCGCCCATTACGTCGGCCAGCGTCCTGGTGCCGTTGGTGAGCCGGCGGTATCGGTCGTAGCTCAACAGCACGTGGGAGGGGCGACCTCTGTCGGTCACGAAGACCGGCCCGATCAATGCAGCCACCTTCGCCGTGCCCGTCGACTGGTTGAACTCTCGACTGCTCATAGTCCGCGCCGGCAGATGCATGGGTTCCTCCTGCAAGTAGCAACGTTACTATATCTGAGAACGGGAGGCGAGCGAGACAGGACTTCTACCAATTTGGTATAACCACGGAGTGGATATGAACATCAAGGACCTCGACGACGATGTAGCACGGCGCCTCAAGGAGCAGGCGGCCGCGGCGGGTCTGTCTGTCCAGCAGTACCTGCGCAACGAGTTGACACGAATAGCGTCGCGCCGCTCGCCGGCGGAGTTCGCCAGTGGCCGTGAACCCATGACCAGAGCCGAGTTCCTGGCCATCCGGCGACGGCTCCGCAGCGCCGATGACACCTAGCGTCGTCTGCGACGCGGGTGGAGTGCTGGTCGCCTCGGGAGCCCTGGAAGGCGCCGCGCCCGACGCCGAGCTTCTGGCCCTCGACTGGTCGTCCGTCACGGTAGGCCGGTTCTTGGCCGCCCGTCATGAGGGCCGTTCGGCGGGTATCCAGGTGGAGATCGGGTTGGTGCTGTCGGTTGTGGACGAGTGGTTCCCGGTCCGGACGATCGTGACGGAGACACTCGCCCGGGCCGGATTGGACGCGGTCGACGCGCTCGACTCATGGTCGGCACTGATCCTCGCCGAACAGCTCGAGGTTCCCCTGTTCACCGCTTCCGACGAGGTCGTCAGCGACCGTGTCCAAATCCTTCGTCCGTGGTAGGCGACTGGAATAGCGAAGAGATCGACCGGTCCTACCGGGTGTTCCATGATGTCCCGCTTGACACCGAGGATGAATGGGGCAACCTGGCGGAGTTCTTGGAAGCGGCTGGCTCTGCGTGAACAAGTGTGCGCGGCCCTAGCCGTCGCGGTGGACTGCCGCTGACGAGCCTGCTCGCCCTCGAACTGCAGAAGGCGCCTGCCAATAGCATTCCGCTGGTGAATGCTGTTCGGCGATTAACAAACATGGGCGCTGATGTCTGATAGTTCTCGGGATGCTCCTTATCCGGAGTTGAAGAAGACCCACACGATGGCCCATGTGGGCCGGCCGTTCACTGACTACAAGCCGCCCGCGGCGGCGCCGGTGTGGGCGGTGATCGAGGGGCTGGGCCGGTACCACGTGCTTCTGGCCGCCCTGGAGCTCGGTGTGTTCGAAGCTCTGGACGAGGCTCCGGACGGAACTGGTGTGACGGCCGTCGAGTTGGCCGGGCGGCTGGAGCTCCCGGAGCTGCACCTGGAGTCATTGCTGGACTCGGTGGTGGCCCTGGGCCTGCTCGACCGGGTGGTCGACGACTTCAAGCTCAACGACGCCGCCCGCCGCTACCTGCTCGTCGACGGCGCGGCCTCGATGGCGGGGCTGATCCCGGTGGCGCCCGGGCCGCACGAGAACTGGACCCGTCTGGCCGACACCGTGCGCTCGGGCCGGCCCGCCACCCCCATAGACGACGACCCGGCCGCCTTCTACGTGCCGCTGGTTGAGGGCACGTTCACCACCATGTGGCGCTGCGCCGGCCGCGCCGACCTCAAGATGCGCTACAGCGCGATGGCCGCGCCCCGGATCCTCGACCTCGGCGCGGGCGGGGCCCCCTGGTCGATCGCCATGCTCCAGTCCTGCGCCGATGGCCGGGCCACCGTCAACGACCTCGACGGGGTGATCGACGTCGCCCGGCGCCAGACGGCCGAGCACGGCGTGGCCGACCGCTGCGAGTTCCGTCCCGGCGACTTCCACACCGTGCCCCTGGAGGACGGCGCCTACGACATCGTGGTGCTGGGCCACGTCTGCCGCACCGAGGGCCTCGACGGCGCCCGCCATCTCGTGGAGCGGGCCTACTCGGCCCTGCGCCCCGAGGGCCGGCTGGTGGTGGCCGACTACTTCATCGGCCCCAACCACAAGACCAACCCCCACGCCGTGCTCATGGGCATGACCATGATGGCCAGCACAGCCTGTGGCTTCGGCGTCACCACCACCGAAGCCGCCGGCTGGTTGGGCGACGCCGGATTCGAGGCGCTGCGGCTGATCGAGCCCATCGGCTTCCAATTCGCCTACGTGGCCTCCAAACCCCGAGATCCTCGATCCGACGGGTCGTCGAAGCGGGCGAAGTAGTCCTCGGCGCTCAGCCGGCAGGCGATCAGGTCGTCCCAGTCGCGCGCCGACACCCGGAACTGCCGGGCGATTCTGGCCCGCAGTGGCTTGCCGATCGGTGCCCGCCCGCGCGACAGGAACGTGTGGCCTATGTAGGTGCCACTCGGCGACACGATCTCATACACGTAGTGCCCCGAGCCGATGCGCTCCCCCAGGCCCAGTTTGTGCCGGTAACGCCGCCTGACCTCATTCGTTCTGAACTCCGCCATTGAGAACCTCCTCGAGCCACGACAGCACGCCCTTCATGTGTGCTGTCAGGTAAGGCGGTCCCTCTGAGTAATGAGCATCTCGGAGATCTCGCAAGGCTCCCTCGGCCACTTCCGTCCACATTGCGAGCGCCTTGGGGAGCGTGGCGCCGATGCCGATGGCCGCAGCGGCTATGTCGGCGGCGATCCAGGTTCCGTCGTCGTCACGCTCGACGAGGAGGTGGTACTGGTCGCCTGGGGACGCCTCCCCCCAAGTCGGGGGCGACGGCGTCGATACTTCGGAGTCGACTGTCTGTGACATGTTGCACCTCCGCTAGCGGATGGCGACTCTAGTCTGGCGAACATCGGACCGCAACCGGGAAACATTATGAATTCACGAGAATCAATAGATACTCTCATCAAGGGCTGGTACGTGGTGACCATGAACCCGACCCGCGACATCATCCGCCACGGCGCGGTGGCGATCAGGGGCAACGAGATCGTGGCCGTGGGCAAGGCCTCGGACCTGGAGGCGGCCTACGACGCGGCCGAGACCGTCGGCGGGGACCGGTTCGTGGTCACCCCCGGCCTCATCAACACCCACATCCACATCACCGGCGAGCCCCTCACCCGGGGCTACGTGCCCGACGACACGCCCTTCGAGGAGAACGTGTTCATGTGGCTGTGCCCCCTCTACTCGGTGTACACCGCCGAGGAGGAGCGCCTTTCGGCCCAGCTCGCCGCGGTGGAGATGCTCAAGTCGGGCACCACCTCGTTCCTGGAGGCGGGCACCGTCCGCTTCACCGACGAGGTGATGGACGGGCTGGTGGAGGCCGGCATCCGGGGCCGCATCGGCAGGTGGGTGTGGGACCTGCCGCCCGAGCCCGACGTCTACCGCCAGAGCACCGACGAGGCCATCGCCAACATCAACGACACCATCGAGCGCCACCGGGGCACCGCCGACGGGCGCTTGGAGGCATGGTCGATGGTGGTGGGCCACACCACCTGCTCGGATCCGCTGTGGCGGGGCGCCCGGGAGGCCGCCGACCACCACGGCGTGGGCCTCAACTTCCACATGAGCCCGGCCAGGCTCGACCCCGACGGGTTCATCGCCGAGTTCGGGCAGCGCCCCATGATCCACCTCGGCGAACTGGGCGTGCTGGGCGCCGACACCTCGATGACCCACTGCGTCCACGTCGACGACAACGAGCTCGACGTGATGGCCGCGGCAGGCTGCTCGGTGGAGCACTGCCCCACCACCGCGCTCAAGGTGGCCTACGGCGTCACCCAGGTCGGCAAGATCCCCGAGATGGTGATGCGGGGCATCAACGTGAGCATCGGCATCGACGGCAACAACGCCTCCAACTACGCCGACATGCACCGGGCCGCCTACCTGGTGGCCGGGCTGTTCAAGGACGCCCGCATGGACCCCCAGATGTTCCCGGCCGAGAAGGCTTACGAGATGGCCACCCTCGGCGGGGCCCGCACGATGCTCATGTCCGACGAGATCGGCTCGCTCGAGGCCGGCAAGTTGGCCGACGTGGTGCTGCACGACACCGACCGGCCCGAGTGGCGGCCCCTGCTCAACGTGATGAACCAGCTGGTGTGGTCAGCCGACGGGCGGGGCGTTCACACCGTGTTCGTGGACGGCGCCAAGGTGGTGGACGCCGGCCGCATGACCACCATCGACGAGGACACTTTCTACGCCCGCTGCCAGGCTGCCGGCGAGGCCATCTGTGCCCGCTCGGGCCTCCCCGACAAGGCCAAGTTCCCCATTCTGTAGCCGTACCGGCTGCGCTGCCCGTGGTGGGCTGGGAGGCAGTGTGGGCGTCAGGGGCCGAGCAGGGCCAGCGGCGCCACCGCCACGCCGTCGGGGCGTTCGTAGGCGTATCCGGTGGCGGTCACCACGAGCAGCTTCGAGGGCCCGCCCATCCGCTCAGTGTCGACGCGGCGCCGCAACTTGAGCAGCGACGCCGAAGCGGCGTCTATGGAACTGTCCGCGCCGAGTTCGACTTCCACGGCCAACCAGGCTCCGTCGCGCCGTCGGATGATGGCGTCGGCTTCGAGACGGTTGCTGTCGAGGTAGTGGAACACCGAGGCGCCGGCCGCTTGGGCGTAGATGCGCAGGTCTCTCACGACCAGCGACTCGAACAGGTGGCCGAGCATCCCGCGGTCTGCGAGGAGCCGGCTCGGGCCGGCCCCCAGAGCGCACACCGCCAGCGCGGGATCCGCGAGGTGGCGCTTGGGGGCCTTGCGCAGACGCGAGCGCGAAGCCAGGTGCGGCGACCAGGCGGGCTGGTCCTCGCAGATGAAGATCCGAGCCAAAGCGTCGAGGTATGCGGTGAGAGTCTCAAAGGCGACAGGGCGCGCGCCGCCGATGTCGGAGGCCAGTGTCGAGCCTGTGGGCGATGAGGCGGTGTGGCGGGCCAGCGAGACCAGAGCCCGCCTGACCCCTCCCGGGTTGTGCCGGGTGCCGTTCACGCGAGGAACGTCGACGCGGCAGATCTCCTCCAGGTAGATGTCCAAGAACTCCTGCGCGTCGGCGACCGTCATGGAGCGGCAGACAGGCCAACCGCCCCGACAGAGTGCTTCGACCGCCTCCCGCAGCTGGGCTTCTGCGGGTCCTGGGCGCCATGCCGAGCATGTGCCGCCGTCGAGCAGGGACGCCAGGCTCACCGAGCCGTCGGCTTTCCCCGACTCGTACAGCGACATGGGTCGCATCCTCACTCGGGCCACGCGCCCGGCCCCGGAGTGGCGGGTGATGTCGTCGGTGGGGTTGGCCGACCCGGTGAGGATGAAGCGGCCCGCGCCGAGCGGATCGTCGCTGGCGCGCCTCACCCGATTCCAGGTCTGCGGCGCCAACTGCCACTCGTCGATGAGCAGCGGGTACGGACCGTCTCCCAGCGGCAGGGTGCCGTGCTCGGCGTGGCCTCGGGCGCTGGCGTCCTCGTCCAACAGCACCTCGCGGTTGGCGAGACGCCGTGCCGTGGTCGTCTTGCCGCAGCCGCGCGGACCCTCGATGAGCACCGTCGGCACCAGGTCGAGACGCCTCTCGACCTGGCGGTCGACCACCCTCGGCTTGTAGTCGAACTGGTCGGGCAAGACGCTCACATGGCCTCCACACGCGGGAGCAAGGAGTCCGTCCGCAGCACAATCTTAATAATAGCAGCGCCTTTGATCTAAGAATTGCAGCAACAATGGTCTCTGAGTTGCAGCAACAGGCCTACGTCGGCGGACTACAGGTCCGGCACGCTGAAGATCGAGCCGCCGAAGAGCACCCATGCCAGCAGCAGCGTCCACGCCACGTTGGCGGCCTGCGCCACCACGAACGCGATCGCGGGTCTGCCGCCCTGCATGGACAGCAGGTCCCGCAGCCGGGTCTCCAGGCCGATGCACACGAATGCCACCGCGAACAGCCATGTCCTCATGCCCTTGAGAACGCCAGAGGTGGCGTCCACCAGCGTGTCGCCGAGCGCGAACGAGAACAGCAGCGAGGTGGCCAGAAAGCCGAGCACGAACTTCGGGAAGCGCTCCCAGATCACCGCCGCCGACACTTCCGGCTTGCCGGCCCCGACGGCTCCGGAGGCACCGGGCTCCCAGGCGGCTGCGGAGGCATCGGACTCTCCGGCGGTAGCGGAGGCGCCGGACTCTCCGGCGGTAGCGGAGGCGCCGGACTCCCCGGCGGTAGCGGAGGTGCCGGACTCACGGGCGGCTCCGGAGGCATGGACGGTCCCGGAGGCCCCGCCGCGCACCGTCCACCAGACCGACAGTGCGAAGGCGGCCACACCCAGCAGCGCGTTCTGGGAGAGCTTCACGATGGTCGCCGCGTTGGTGGCCGAGTCGCCGATGCTCTCGCCGGCCACCACCACCGCGCCGGTGGTGTCGATGGTGCCGCCGATCCAGGCGCCGCCGACGACGTCGGAGAGTCCCAGCCAGTCGACGGCCAGCGGCATCAGGATCATCATCGGCGCGGCCACCACCAGCACCAGCGACGTCACGTAGGAGAGCTTCTTGCGGTCGCCGTCAATGGCGCCGCAGGCCGCGATGGCGGCCGACACCCCGCAGATCGACACCGCGGTGGCCATCATGGCCGAGAACTCCTCGTCCACCCGCAGCCTGCGGGCCATCCAGTAGCACAGGTACCAGATCACTGCGATCACCGCCGCGGCCTGCACCATGCCGTACAGGCCGGCCTCCAGCACCCGGCCGAACAGCACGCTCGATCCCAGGATCACCAGCCCGGCCTTGATGTAGTACTCGGTCCGCATGGCGTTGCGGAGCCAGCCCGGCACACCGATCACGTTGGAGACGAAGAGCCCCAGCGCCAGCGAGGTGATGGCGTAGTTGACGCCGCGGTCGCTGAGGGCGGAGTCGCAGGCCACGGCCCGGGCCGCCCAGGCCAGCGCGAACATCGCCGCGAAGCCCGGCGCGAAGCCGCGGGCCGAACCGTCCATGAGCCCGACTCCGGCGACGCACAGGACCAGCAGGGCCGCGCCCACCCCGACCGTGGTCGCCAACCGGCCGGGAGCGAACAACCCGCCGATGCCGTCGCCGCAGGACAGGCCCGCCCCGGCCGGCCGCACGCCGACCACCACCAGAGCGATGATCGCCGCTCCCGTCCACACCGAGATCCAGTCCTCGGAGCGCAGCAGGCCGCTGCCGGTCTTCGCCTCCTCCACGGGAGCCAAGCTAGAGGCCGAGCGGATCGGTGGCAGTCCACTGGGCCCGTCGAGCGAGGCCGTGGCCCGAGCGGCCCGTCGGCGCAGCGAACAGGAGCGGGAAACCACGAGCACCGAATCCGGCTGATGCGAGAGCGGTAGGGTCGGACCATGGGTGAGTTCAGAGTCATCTTCGTCGCCAACGACTACGACGCCACCGTGGGGTTCTTCACCGAGGTGATGGGACTGGAGGTGGAGCGGTCCTTCGGCGAGATCTTCAGAGGGACGATCCTGCCGGCCGCGGCCGGCAGGATCGAGGTCATAGAGGACGGCGGCGGATGGGACACGCCCGGAGTGTCGGGCGTCTCGGTGTCGTGGGAGATCACCGACGCCGACGCCGAGCACGCCCGTCTGGTCTCCGCGGGCGCCACCATCGTGCGGCCGCCCGAGCTGCAGCCGTGGGGCCACAAGAGCTTCGAGGTGGCCGGCCCCGACGGTCTGAGGATCATCCTCTTCGAGGTGGTCACGGCGGGGTGACTCCCGCTCATGTTCGCTGCCCTCACGGGCCGCCCGAACCCAGTAGCCACTGCCCACGGCCTCGCTTGGCGCCTCGCGCCGGTACAGCCGGATCGCGGCCTGTTCGCTCGGCCTCTGGTAGCGGCTAGACAGTCAGCCATGCGATTCGGATTCTGGGCATCGACCAAGAACGACTGGGACCACATACTGGCGGTGAGCCGGGCCGCCGAGGCGAGCGGCTGGGACGGGCTGTGGCTGCCGGACCACTTCATGCCGCCCGTGGAGGGCTACGGCGACGAGCCGCCCGGCAGCGTCCCTCCTGAGCTGCTCCCCAACCACGAGTGCTGGACGCTGATGGCGGCCCTGGCCATGGCTGTGCCCCGGGTGCGGATCGGGGCGATGGTCACCGGCAACACCTACCGCCATCCGGCGGTGCTGGCCAAGCAGGCCGCCTCCCTCGACCACGTCAGCGGGGGACGCCTGGTGCTCGGTCTCGGCGCGGGCTGGCAGGAGAACGAGCACCGCCGTTACGGCATCGCCTTCGGCACGGTGCGTGAGCGGGCCGACATGCTGGAGGAGGCCTGCGAGGTGATCACCGGCCTCTTCGCCAATGAGCGCACCGACTTCGACGGGGCCCACTACCGCCTGCAGGGCGCTCCGCTGGTCCCCAAGCCTCTGCAGGATCCGCTGCCGATCATGATCGGCGGCCGGGGCGAGCGCCGCACCGTCCCCACCATGGTGCGTTGGGCCCACGAATGGAACGGTTGGTGCAACCCGAGGGACATGGGCCGCTACAACGCGCTCATCGACCGGCTCTGCGAGGATGCCGGCCGGGATCCGGGAACCATCGCACGCTCCGCGGCGACGCTGCTGTTCCTGTGCGAGTCCGAGGCGGAGGTGGCCAGGGTGAGAGCCGAACCGACGGGCTATCCCCGGCTGGTGGGCACGCCCGACCAGCTTGTCGAGCGGGTGGCCCGCTACGCCGCGGCCGGAACCGACGAGCTGATAATCCCCGACTTCAACCTCGCCCCCAACGAGACCCAGGAAGTAGTCGAGCGCTTCATGACCGAGGTCGTGGCCGCCCTCTGAGCCTGTTCCTCCACACCTGATGTGTCGAAATGGTTGTTGTCTTACACTTTTAACTGTAAATTGTGGTCGTGCTTCTACTTGGCCAGAGGCCGCTGACCGCTTCCGCCGCAGACCAGCAGCTCTTCTCCGGTCGTAGCCCAGAGCTGCGGCGCGTGCGTCGGGCCTTGGATCTGGGCCTCAACGCCTACGTTCATGGTCCACGGGGCAGCGGCCGTACCTCCTTCCTGCGGCAAGTCGAGCGCGGCCGGCCCGAGGCGCGCTACGTCCGCCTGCACGGGTTCGAGACGCTGAGGGATCGACTCGACGAGATCGAACGAGCCGTAAGGGGCAGCAACGCCTTGGAGCGGTACCGACCCGACCCATTCTCACAGGCGTTCAAGGCGTTCTCGACGACGGAAGTCAAGGTCTCCGTCGATCCGTTGCGCTACCTGCGAAAGGCCACAAGGCTGGGCGACGGAGATCCTCGTCCTGTTGTGCTGGTGGACGACCTCGACCAAGAGGAGTGCCATGAACTATTCGGGCGCCTGCGGGATGACCTATGGGAGCTACCGATCCAGTGGGTAGTTGCGGGGTCGGTGTCATCGCTCGACCCGCCTGCCGACGCTTTCTTCGATGCTGTTGTGGAGTTACCGCTGTTGGACGACGAGAGCCTGCGGGAACTCGTGCGCCGACGAGCGGCAAGCGGTACTCGGGGCGAAGAGAAGCTCCTGCTGTCTGTTGTCGATTCAGCCATCGAGAGCGTTGCCCCGTGTACTCCACGACGAGCTCTGTCGGTTCTTCGCGACCTCTACCTTTCCGATGACCTCGCAGAAGCCACGAGTCAGCTCGCGAGACTGCAATCAGCCCGAGCGACTCTGAGACCCACTGCGAACAAGTTGCTCGATGCGTTAATCCACCACGGCCCTACGCACGCAGGTGACGCCGAGCTACTTTCGGAAGTAGGCGTCACACGCAGTCGTGTCGTGCAGTTGCTCACCGAACTTGAAGCTGGTGGATTCGTGGTCGCCCAGCGAGAGGGCCGACGCAAGCTCTTCGCGGTGCCGTCCAGGCGTATAGCGCCGGCCGATGTCGTGACCGAAGGCCATGGAGAAACCGATGAGCCGTAGAACGGAGAAGCGACCGCAGACCATCGTCTATATCGACGGGTTCAACTTCTACTACGGTGCCGTCAAGGGGACGCCGCACAAGTGGCTCGACTTCGAGGCGCTGTGCCAAGGCATGCTGCCGCGCGATCGACTCATCAAGATCCGCTACTTCACGTCTCGAGTCAGTGCACGCTCCGACGATCCTCAGAAGCCCGTTCGCCAGGACACGTACCTGCGGGCCCTAGCCACGCTGCCCCTCGTCGAGATCCACTTCGGACACTTCGTGACCCGGACTGAGCGGTGGCCGCGCGCAGACCGTCGGCAAGGGGAATCACGGACCGTCAAGATTCGCAGGACCGAAGAGAAGGGCTCCGACGTCAACCTCGCCACCTACCTGCTGCTGGACGCTTTCCAGGGCCGCTGCGACACGGCAGCCGTGATTAGTAATGACTCTGACCTGGCCCAGGCAATTGATGTAGCCCAATCGCAGTTGGGCATCAAGGTGGGCGTCGTCAATCCACATCCACGTGAACGTCGGTCCCGTGAACTACTCGGACTCGACTGTTTGTTCTACAAGCAGGTTCCACGCCAGTTGCTGGCACAGACGCAGTTGCCCCTCGTCGTGCACGGCTCCAAGGGGCCAATCCGTAAGCCCAACAGCTGGTAGAACCCTCGAAGGCCCGCCGAAGCGGGCCTTCGCCCAGCCACCGAGGCGGCTGGGGGGATTGGCAACACAGTATCGCAGAGGTGTGACAATCCATCAAGAACCACGCGGAGAGGGAACGACGTAACGCCGATTGGGATGGTCTCGTATCGGTGGCGGGCGCTCACGCCGGCCGCCCGCGGTAGCGTCCGGCGGCGGAGCTAGCGGTTCGGGAGGACAGCAATGACTGACACCGTGTTCGGAGACAGCGTGCCTGCGGTGGTGCAGTCGGCGCCGAGCCGGTTCGACGCCTACGACACCGCGGACCTGTGGCGCAAGGACGTCGACCACTTCATCCATCCCTTCACCGACTACGCGGTGTGGAACTCCGAGGGCGCCCTGGTGATGGCCGAGTCCGAGGGCGCCTACGTCTACGACTCGGACGGCCGGCGCTACCTCGACGCCCAGGGCGGGCTGTGGTGCGTCAACGCCGGCTACGGCCGGGCCGAGATCGCCGACGCCATGGCCGAGCAGGCCCGCAAGCTGGCCTACTACTCGCCGTTCACCAACACCACGTCGGTGCCGGGCGCCACCCTGGCCCACAAGCTGGCGTCGCTGGCCCCCGGCAACCTCAACCACGCCTTCTTCGGCCTGTCCGGGTCCGACGCCAACGACACCGCGGTGAGGATCATCCACTTCTACTTCAACCGTCTGGGCCAGCCCGACAAGAAGACCATCATCACCAGGGTCAACGGCTACCACGGCTCCAGCTACCTGGCCATGTCGCTCACCGGGGTGGCCTACGACCACATCGGCTTCGACATCATCGGCGAGCCGCTCATCACCCGGGTGGAGGGCCCCGACCTCTACCGGCGATCCGATGGCATCACGCCCGAGGAGTACACCGACCAACTGGTGGCCGAGTTCAGGGCCAAGGTCGAGGCGCTCGGAGCGGAGAACGTGGCCGCCTTCTTCGCCGAGCCCATCATGGGGGCGGGCGGCGTGCTGGTGCCCCCGCCCGGCTACCTGCCGAGGATGCGGGAGGCCTGCCGGGAGTTCGGCATCCTGTACGTGTCCGACGAGGTGGTGACCGCCTTCGGGCGGCTCGGGCACTTCTTCGCCAGCGACGACGTCTTCGGCATCCAGCCCGACATCATCAACACCGCCAAGGGCCTCACCTCGGGTTACGCGCCCTTGTCGGCCACGCTGCTGTCCGACGACATCTACGAAGTGATCTCCGTGCCGCAGGCGCCCGGCGCCGAGTTCGCCCATGGCTACACCTACTCGGGGCATCCGGTGTCGTGCGCGGCCGCGCTGGCCAACATCGAGATCCTCGAGCGCGAGGACATCTGCGGCCATGTGCGCACTGCCGGCCCCTACCTCGAGGAGCGCCTGCGCACGCTCGCAGACCTGCCCATCGTCGGCGACGTCCGCGGCAAGTGCTTCATGATGTGCGTGGAGAACGTCGCCGACAAGGCCACCAAGGAGATGTTCCCTCCGGAGGTGGAGATCGGCCGGCGCATCTCCGACGCCTGCGACGCCCGGGGGCTGCTCGTGCGGCCCATCGGGCGCTTCAACGTGCTGTCGCCGCCGCTGATCCTCACCACCGATCAGATCGACTGGCTGGTCGACACGCTGCGAGCCGGCATCGGAGAGGTCATGGCCGGCCTCGAGCGCGATGGGCTCTGGCGCGAAAGGGTTTGAATCAGTTTGAAATTCTGCTATATGTATCGGTGGACATTGTTGGGTAGTGGTGAGCAGGAGGGATGTGGGCGATGGGTGCGTTCAAATGGCCGGTGCAGATCTCCAGCCTCGACGGCGAACGATCGGCAGAAGTCGAGGCGACGGTCGACGCCGGCGCCTTCTTCTCTGCCATGCCGGCCCGACTGCTGCGCAGGTTGGGGATCGAGCCCGAGCAGAAGCGCCGGATGCGGCTGGCGGACGGGCAGGTCGTCGACGTCGAGCTCGCTCCGGCGTTCGTCGCCGTCGACGGCAACAGAGCGCCCACGTTGGTTTCCTTCAGCGAGGACGGCGCTCCGGTCCTGCTCGGCGCCTACGCCCTGCAAGGTCTCCACTTGTTGGTGGATCCCGAGGGGGAGCGCCTGATCCCCAACGAGGAGATCCCGCTGTACTGAGCGGCCCGGCTAGGCCCAGATCTCCATCCGGCAGCCGATCAGCAGCTCCGACACCGATGCGGTGTTGGGCAGTGCGATCATCGTGGCCACCAGATCGGCCACATCGGAGGGCTGGGTGATGGTGTCGTCGTCGGGGTCCATCATGTCGGTGGCCACCGGGCCGGGGCACACCGCGGTCACGCGGATGCCGTCGTCCCAGCCGATCTGGCGGATCGCGTGGGACAGGGCCAACAGCGCGTACTTGGTCATGGAGTAGCCCACGATCGAGTCGCCCTTCACCCGCTTGGCCGACAGCGAGGCCATGTTGATGACCCGGCCCGACCCGGACCGGCGCAGATGGGGCAGCGCCAGCCGGGTGAGCCGCAGCGGCCCCTTGACGTTCACGGCCCACATGTCGTCGAGCACTTCCTCGTCCATGCTCTCCAGACCGGTGCGGTCGACGATGCCGGCGTTGTTGACCAGCACGTCCAGGCCGCCGAACCGCTCGACGGTCGCGTCCACCCAGTTGCGGGCCGAGTCGAGGTCGGTGGCGTCGTGGTGGTGGAGCAGGAGCCGCTCGGGCTCGATGTCGGGGGCGCTCTCGGCGAGGGCGTCTGTTCTGCGGGCCCCGAGGCTGAGCCGGTAGCCGTCGGCGGCGAGCCGCGCCGCGATGGCGGCCCCCATGCCCCGGTTGGCCCCCGACACCATCACCACGCGGCCGGTCGTGCTGGTCGAGTTCATCATCAACTCCGATTCGCTGGGCGAGTCCCGCCGGCCGGCCCGATGGGGCGCCGGCTGCACCGCCGATTATCGTCGGCCGGCGTGCGGGGGGCGAAGCGGGGCGGCGCGACCCCATGACGGTCACGCTGGAAGCGGAGATCAGTCCGGGCATGAGCCCCGGCGACTTCGTGGATCTGGCCGTGCGCTGCGAGCAGGCCGGGTTCGACCGCTTCGGCGTGTCCGACGTGGTGTTCTGGCCCGACTGCTTCGTGCTTCAGGGGCTGGTCGCCCAGGCCACCAGCCGCATCCGCATCGGCTCGATGGTCACCAACCCCTACTCGCGCCACCCGGCGATGCTGGCCGGCGCGGTGGCCGCCCTCCAGGAGCTGTCGGGCGGGCGCATGTTCCTAGGAATCGGGGTGGGTGCCGGCCTGGAGGACCTGCGGATCGACTATCCGAGGCCGGTGCGGGCCCTGCGTGAGGCCATCGCGGGCATCAGGGGGCTGCTGGCGGGCGAGACCGTCGACCTCGACGGCGAGATGTTCCCGATCGACGGCGGCCGGCTGGTGCGCCCGCCCGACACGCCGGTGCCGATCTCGGTGGGAACCCGCAGCCGGCAGGTGATGCGCCTGGCCGGTGAGCTGGCCGACATCGCCCTGGTCGGGGCCCGGCACTTCACTCCCGAGATCGCGCGGCAGTACTACGGCTGGCTGGCCGAGGGGGCGGCCCGGGCGGGCCGCGACGTGGCCGACATCGACATCGCGCCCCGCCTCACGCTGTGCGTGTCCGGCGACGGCGATCTGGCCCGCCGGTCGGTGGTGCGCTACGTGGCCCACTACCTGGCCATCATCCGGCCCTCCGAGATGGACCCCGACCGCCTGGCCGCCATCGACGACGCGCTGGGCCGGGCCACCGGCTGGTACTTCGACCTGGACCGCTTCGACCCGCCCGAGCTGTTCGACCTGGTCACCGAGGACTGGATCCGCCGTTACGCCGTGGCCGGGGCGCCCTCGGAGATCGCCGAGCAGGTCACGGAGGTGACCGCCCTCGGGTTCACCAGCGCCAGCTTCAATCTGGCCGCGGTCCTGCGCCGCTCGACCGCGGAGGGCTATGCCGAGACCATCGACGGCTTCGCTTCGGTCATCGACGACTGCCGCTAGCCGTCAGCCGCTAGCAGTCGGAGCGCGCCGACCGATGTCAGTCGGGCGGCCGGACCGCGATCACCTCGCCGTTCAGCCAGGCCCAGAAGCCGCTGGGGTGGTCGGCCCAGCGCTGGAAGGCGGCCGAGATCGCCACCAGATCCCCTCGCATGGCCAGCCCCGCAGACACGGCGTGCTCGGCGAAGTCGCTGTCGGTCACCCGCACGGCCCACATGCCTCCCCAGAACTCACGGCCGGCGGCGTCGGCGTATGTGGTCGTGCTGGTGGTGACCACCGGATCCGCGAAGCCGGCCGCCCGCACCCATCCGGGCAGGTGGCGCCCGGCGTCGGCCTCGCCTCCGTTGGCCTCGGCCACCTCGTGGTAGAGGCTCAGCCAGAACTTGAGGGCCGGCTCGACCGGCGCGTGCACCATCGTCTGGTAGTCGGAGTCGCGCACGGCCACCAGCCCGCCGGGACGCAGCACCCGCCGGGCCTCCCGCAGCGCCCGGACCGGGTCGGACAGGTGCTGCATCACCTGGTGGGCGTACACCACGTCGAAGCTGCCGGCGTCCCACGGGAGGTCGTAGGCGGAGCCCACCTCGAAGCCGGCGTTGTCGACGCCCTCCTCGGTGGCCAGGCGCCGGGCCGACTCGACCATCTCGACCGAGGTGTCCACGCCTACGGCGGTCTGAGCCCGGCGGGCCAGTCCGAGCGTGATCGTGCCGGGCCCGCATCCCACATCCAGCACCGCGGCGTCGGGCTGCAGCCGGGGCAACAGGAAGGCCGCGCACGCCTCGGCTGTCCGTCGCCGGTAGGACTCGAGGATGGCGTCGTGGTACCCGTGGGTGTACCGCTCGCCTTCTGGCCGGTCCTGCGCCATCGCTGGACTGTCTAGCGCCCGCGTGACGGGCGCGGTCGGGGGCATCAGTCCTACGCGGCTGCGGGAAGTTCCGGCACGGTCTCGTCGTACAGCCAGGACTCGACCAGGTCCACTGCCTCGGGGCCGGCCATCTCGTCCACGATGCCGAGGAACTCGGCGGTGTCGGTGGTGCCGCCGGCCGAGCGGTCGTAGTGGGCCCGCAGGATCCTGAAGAATGTCTCGTCCCCGGCGTGCAGGCGCAGCGCGTGCAGCGTGGCCGCGCCGCGGAAGTACACCGAGAACCCGAACAGGTCCGCCGTCTCGATTCCTCCCGGCGGCGGCTCGCCCGACGCGGCCAGCTGCGCATGCACTTGCCGCATCGTGGCGTCGAGGTCCACTCCGTAGTGTTCGGCCTCGAACATGAGGTGCAGGTAGGTGGCGAAGCCCTCGTTCAGCCAGATCTCGCTCCAGTCGTCGAGAGCGACGGAGTTGCCCAGCCATTGGTGGGCTGCCTCGTGGGCGATCACACCGGGACCGGTGGTGTGGAGTCCGTGCAGCGACAGCGTCTGGTTCTCGAGGGCGAAGCCGAGCGGGAACGGCATCACGATGGTGCCGTAGGCGTCGAACGGGTAGGGGCCCAGCAGGTCCTCCAGGAAGGCGATCACCTCGGGGGTCACCGCCAGCGCCGCGGCGATCTCGGGCGGGGCGTCGCTTGGGATGTAGTCCCGGATCACCGGGCCGTCCGGGTACAGCGGCCCGTGCTCGATGCGCTCGAAGTCCCCGATGTAGACCGCGGCCAGGTAGGTGGCCATCGGGTCGTCCATCCGCCACACGAATGTGGTCCGGCCATGCCTGGTCGTCTCCTTCACGAGGCGCCCGTTGGACGCGGCCACGAGATCCTCCGGCACGGTTATCTCGATCCGGAAGGTCGCCTTGTCGGCCGGGTGGTTGTTGGACGGGAACCACGTCATCGACCCCGACGGCTCGCTGGCGGTGTAGATCACTCCGTCCTGCTGGTGCCAGCCCACCTCGGAGAACGGCACCCCCGGATCGTCGATGGGCGCCGGCCAGCCGGTGTAGAGCACGCTGGCAGTGAAGGCGGTGCCCTCGGCCAGCACCCTGCCCGGGTCGACAGCGAGTTCGTGTCCGTAGCGAATGAACTCGGCGTCGACCGGGTCGGAGCCGTCGGGGTTGGCCACCACCACCGCGAGGACGTCGAGCCCGGCCAGGTCGAGGTTGAACTCTTGCAGGTCCTCGGTGGCCCGGGCGGTGATCCCTACCAGCGCGGAGATCTCCCTGGACTCGGTGTCGACGTTCATGCTGATGTTGTAGTGGAGCACGTCGTAGCCGCCATTGCCCAGGAAGGGGTAGAAGCTGTCGCCCACTCCCTCGGCCCGCGTCGGCGGCGCCGTCGACGTCGTCGGCCCGGGCGCCTCAGGCTCGCTCGTCGCTGAACCGGCGGCATCGGCGAAGTCGGGAGAATCGCCGGCGTCCGCGGGATCGGCGGCATCGCCGGGATCGGCGGTATCGCCGGCGCCGGCGGGATCGGTTGGCGTCGCCGGTGCCGGGTCCGTGGTGGCGCCGGCTATGGAGGTTGTGGCCGCGGCGTCGGGAGCTTCGTCGATGGCCGTGCCGCTACAGGCAGCCGCCGTCAGCGTCACCGCCAGAATGGCCGCCAGCCGGAGCCCCACGGCCGGCAAGCCTACGGCCGGGCACGAACGGTTCTGGCCCGGTCAGGCCTGGCCGGTCTGGCGCAGGAAGCTCAGGCTGTCGAAGTAGTCGACCCGGCGCTCGATGAGGCCGTCATGGACGGTCAGGCGCATCACCCCGCGGATCTCGAAGGGCGTCCCGTCGGCCCGGGCCCGCATCACGTACGCCGCAACCACCCGGTCGCCCTCGACGAGGATCTCCTCTACCTCGTAGGTCAGTCCGACGAAGGTCGCCAGGAAGTCGGCCAGCCGGGCGCGGTACTCGGCCTTGCCGTCGCTGGGCAGGCCCAGCGCGCTGGTGTGAACGTTGGCGAAGCCGTCGCTCACATGGGCGACCACCGCCTCCGGATCGCCCGAGGCGAACGAGGCCAGATAGGACGCTGCGACGGACCGCGGGTCGACGGCGGTGGGCGAGCCGGTCTCGTCGGCGCTCAGCTCATCACCTTCTGGGCGTGGGCGTACACGCCCTGGTCGTAGCTGAGCTCGATCATGTTGCCGTCGGGATCGCTGATCATGCAGATGTAGCCGATCGGCGGCGGCATCTCCGTGGGCGGCATGGCCAGGCAGCCCTCGGCGCGGGCTCGCTCCGCGGCTGCGTCGATCTCCTCGCGGCTCGTGACTTCGACGCCCAGGTGGGCGAAGGGCGCCAGGGTGGCGATGGGGGCGTCCTTGAACGGGTCGGACTCCGGGAAGAACTGGGCCAGAACCAGGATGAAGGGCTTGTCGGGTGAGTCGTCGTGGCCGAGCCAGGCACCGAACCCGTCGGAGTCCTCCCGCTTGTCCAGCAGCTTGATCGGTGTGTGGGTGGTGTACCACTCGATGCTGGCGTCTATGTCTGTGACCCGCAGGGCCACATGGGTCCAGCGGGCGTGGGGGGGATGCACGGCGTAGGTGTCGGTCGTGTCGCTCATGTGCGGTCTACTCCCCGGTCCATCCCTCGGGAAGTTGGGGATCGTCCCCTCCGTAGGTCCACAGCACGAGGGTGTTGCCCCACGGATCCTTGAAGGCGTTGTTGTAGCCGTTGAACTCGCCGAAGTAGTGGTGCCGCCACAGCTCGGCGGCGCCGTTGGCTATGGCCCGGTCGGAGATGGCGTCCATGTCGTCGTCGGGCGACACGAGGATCCAGATGCGCACCGTGTGGCCGTCGGTGCTCAGGTGTCGAGGCTCGAGCCCGTCGTCGCTGGGGTGGGGGCGGCGGTTGGCGACGTTGGTGATGCCCATGTGCAGGTTGCCGGTCGGTCCCTGGGTCCCGTCGGGCAGCCTGAAGTTCTGTCCGGGCACGATCCGGTAGAACGATCCGGCCGGCCGGGGCTCCACCTCCCAGCCGAACACGTTGCGGTAGAAGTCGGCCGCCTTCTCGGGTTCGTCGGTGGGGAAGTCGACGAAGATGAGGGTGTTCGGGTAGGGCTCCGTCATGGGTGCGCTCCAAGGCTCGGCGGCAAGGTCGGGCGGGCGGCTCAACCTAGCACCCGCCCGCGGAGCGCTGTAACTCGGGTCCAGGGGCCGAGCCGGGCGAGGCCGCGGCCCGAGGAGCCTGTGAGCGCAGCGAACAGGAGCGGGAGACACCCCCGCTTCGTCGCAGAGGTTCTCGCCCGCCTGGCGCTCGATCTCAGCGCAGGCGGGGCTTGATGCGCTTGCCGCTGGCGAAGGCCGCTTGGCCCTCGGCCAGGGCTTCCGGGCGCGTTCCCGTGGTCAGGATGGAGGGGGCCATGGCCAGGGCGTCCAGCCTGCCCATGTCGTTGGCGGCCCAGATGGCCCGCAACGAGCCTTGAACCCCGTCGGGAGGCTGTGACGCGATGATCGATGCGAGCCGGTCTGCGGCCTGCTCCAGTTCATCGGACGGCACCACCTCGGAGACCAGCCCGATGCGCAGCGCGGTCGGCGCGGTCATCCGTTCGTGGCTGCCGAGCAGGGTGAGCCGTAGGACCTCGCCCAGCGGCATGCGCTGGGCCATCTTGATGGGCTCGTACACGGCCGCCATGCCGTAGGTCACGTGGGGGTCGAAGAAGGTGGCGTGCTCGGCCGCGATGATGATGTCGCACTCTGCGACCAGGTAGAACGCCCCGCCGCAGCAGACGCCGTTCACGGCCGCGATCACCGGCTTCCAGAGGTCGCAGGCCTTGGGCCCCAGGTCGTCTCCGGGATCGTCGTACATGAAGTCGTTGGACGTTCCGTAGAGGCCGCCGCGCCCGGCCAGGGCGGGCATGTCGACGTCGCGGTCGATTCCTGCGCAGAACGCTCGGTCGCCCGAGGCGGTGAGCACGGCTGCCCGCACATCGTCCAGCTCGCGCAGGGCCCGCCAGGTGGCTCGCACCTCCTGGCGCATGCGGTCGTCGAAGGCGTGCATCGCTTCGGGCCGGTCGAGCGTCACCCGGCAGACATGATCGGCGATCTCGACCCGTATGGTCTCGAACCGCTCCGGCTCGAACGGCACGGTGAGGTCGGCTGCCGCCACGACCAGCAATCCTACCCGCGCCCGTGCTCAGGTGATCTCGGACCTGAGCCTGTGCAGCAGGCGCGGCATGCCGGGGGGCTGAACCACCGCCACCCGGATGAGGTCGTCGAAGTGCTTGACGAACGTCATGACGTGGCGCCGGTTGTTGAGCACCAGATACATCGGGCCGAAATACACTGGCAGCAGGGGGCCAAGCCGACTTCACCTTTGGCAGGAGGGGGTTCGATGGCTTCGAACGCGACCAGGTCGGGCGTCGAATGGCGCACGGTCGCGGTCGCGGTCGCAGTGCACGGCCTGTGGCTGGCCGCGGTGGCCCTGCACGGCGTGACGCCGTGGCCGCTGACCGTCCTGCTGCTGGGCGTGGCGGCAGCCTGGCACGGCTCGCTGCAGCATGAGACCATCCACGGCCACCCGTTCCGGAGCCGGCGGCTGAACGCTCTGGTGGGCTCGCTGCCCGTGTCGCTGCACCTGCCGTATCTGGTGTACCGGCGCTACCACTGGGAGCATCACGACTGCCCCGAGCTGACCGACCCGACCGACGACAGCGAGAGCTTCTACGTGACCGCCGAGAAGTGGGAGTCCATGGGCCGTCTGGGCCGGGCATTCGTGGTGGCGCACCACACCCTGCTCGGTCGCCTGGTGCTGGGCCCGCCCCGCTACGTGGCCGGTGTGCTGGTTCACCAGGCCCGTGAGATCCGCCGGGGCGACCGGGAGCTGGCCCGCTGGTGGTCCGTCCACATCGTGGCTGCCGCCGCCTTGACCGCCTTCGTGGTCGTGGTGCTGGGGGTGCCCTGGTGGCAGTACGTGCTGGGCGCCACCTACCTGGGGAACGCGGGGACGCTGATGAGGTCCTACTGCGAGCACCGGTGGGTGGAGGGCGCCACCCGCTCGGCGATCGTGCGGTCGGGGCGGTTCTTCAGCATGCTGTACCTCTACAACAACCTCCACCACGTCCACCATGCCGATCCGGGTGTGCCCTGGTACCGGCTGTCGGCCCGCGCCGAGAGCACCGGCGGCTACGACGAGGCCGCCGCCGGCGCGGGGCTCTACCGCGGCTACCTGGAGTTGGCCCGGCGCTTCCTGGTCCGGCCCTTCGACCACCCCGTGCACCCCAGGGAGCGGGCCCAGCTGCCGGCGGTCTAGCCGAATTGGCAGCGTTGTGCACGGTATGTGTGCATTCTGCTGCCAATTCCTGATGTGGCCGGCTCGCTCGGCTGCTAGTCCAGCAAGCGGCGGGCGACGATCCGGGCCTCGTCGAGATCCTCGACGAAGTTCTCCTCGGGGATCTCACGCAGGACGTTGAGGGCGTGCAGGCTCGTGCCGGTCATGCCGGACATGCCCATGACGATGCACTGGGTGTCGGCGTCCCGCGCGGTGTCCGCCAACTGGCCGATCGTCAGGGCGGCGCTGTCGTCGATGTAGAGGGTGTCGGTGAAGTCGAAGATCACCACTTCGTGCTCGGCCATGTCGTGGTTTATGACCTTGAAGAGCCTCGTGGACGAGGCCGCGGTGAAGCTGCCCCGCAGTGACAGCAGGCCGCAGCGTGCTGCGAACGGGTCGCTGTCGTCGTCGTCGAAGTCCAGGCTGAGGCCGGCGAAGGGGTCGTCGTCCTCGCCTTCTGCATCGGCATCGGCCAGGAAGGTCATGTCGAGCAGCGGAGTCGAGATCACCTTGTCCAGTTCGAGCCGCTCCACCTGGCGGGCTCCGGTCAGCGCCGCCACGACGAGGCCGACCGCCACCGCGATCACGAGATCCGAGATGATGGACAGACCGAGGGTCAGCGTCAGCACCACCACGTTCTCCCGCGGGACGCGATGGATGTGGGCCAAGTATCGCCAGTCGATTATGTCGAACCCGACCTTGATGAGGATGCCGGCCAATACCGCGTGGGGTATCGAGTCGACGTAGCGCCCCAGTCCCAGCACCAGCGCGGCCAGGATGGTGGCACACAGCACCCCGGAGGCCCTGGAGCGACCACCGGCTCGCACGTTGGCCACCGTGCACGACGTGGCCCCCGCGCCCGGGACTCCGCCGACCAGCGCCACCACCACATTGGCGACGCCGACGCCCATCAGTTCACGGTTGGGGTCGTGGCTCTGGCGGGTCAGCGAGTCTGCCACCCTCGCGGTGAGGAGGCTGTTGATGGAGCCGAGCAGGGCGATGGTGACCGCAGCCGGCAGGGCGCTGCCCAGGTCGCCCAGGGCGAGGTCCAGCGCTTGTCTGTCCGGGAGGCCGGTAGGCACTTCTCCGATGACCGGCGCGTCGCTCAGCCACAGCACGCCCGCGAGAGTCCCGATGATCAGGGCGGCCACCGACGACGGCAGGAGCTTCCGCAGCCGTCCCGGCCAGAAGATGCACACCGCCAAGGTGATTAGGCCAAGCGTGAGCGTGTTCGCGTCGACATCGGAGATCGCGTCGGGCCACGACCGCAGAGACTTGAGCGCCCCGCCGAGGGCGACCTCGGTTCCGAGGAAGGGAAGCACCTGGACCACGATGATGATCAAGCCGACCGCGGATGTGAATCCCGACACAACCGCATAGGGCGTGTAGGCGACGAAGCTGCCCAGGCGCAGCGCCCCGAGCAGCACCTGGATGATCCCGGCCATCGCCACGATGGCCAGCGCCTTGGCCAGATCGCCGTCGGCGTAGTCGACGAACACCACCGCCATGGCCACCGACAGCGGTGCGGTCGGTCCCGAGATCTGGGTCCTCGATCCGCCTAGCAGCGCGGCGATCATGCCCACCACGACGGCGCTGTACAGGCCCTTGATTGCTCCCAGCCCTGAGGCGACTCCGAAGGCGAGGGACAGGGGCAGGGCCACCACGGCCGCGGTCAGCCCACCGAAGACGTCACCCCTCAGGCCTTGAAGTCTGTCGTTGAGTTGCAGACTCATGTCACTTGCTGACAATAGACCGAGTCCGTGCCGCGGACAGGGTTCAGTCGCGATGTCGGTCGGGGGGCCGCTGGTGCCGGCTGGGGGCGCTTGCGATGCGCTGCGATGCCGGCCGGGGGTGGAGGAGCCTGCGGCTCAGTCGGCCCCGACGGCTGTGTCGCCGTGTCCGGGCGCCCCGGCGCCGGTGACGATCCCGGCCAGCTCGGGCAGGCTGGTCGCAACTTCGAGACCGGAGTCGCGCAGCCATCGGACGTTCAGGACGTGGACCTCGGTGCCGGGATCGAACCGGTTGCAGAAGACGGTCCGCCGGTGGGCGGACAGCGGCAGCGTGCAGGCCATGGTGTCGTGGATGCCGCCGAGGGCGGCCGACGCCACCACGATGACCAGGTCGGGCTCTATCCGCTCGATCAGGTCCAGGTTGTGCCCGTCGGACGCGATCGGCGAGTAGAGGCCGCCCACGCCTTCCACCAGCCCCACCTGCGCCGTCGCCTCGAAGCGGCAGCCGGCGGCCATCTCATCGAGGCTGGGGCAGGCCCGTCCCAGCCTGCCGGCCGCCATGGGCGGGGCCAGCGGGACCGGGTAGGTGCGCTCGGGCGGGCACACGGCGTCGGGGTGCTGACCGGTGGCTTCGGCCAGCACCGCGGCGTCGGTGGGACCGCTCTCGTCCGGGTCGTAGGACTGGACGGGCTTGCAGGCCGCAACCGTGAGTCCCGAGCGCCGCAGCAGCCGGGCCAGCCCGGCCGCCGCCCAGGTCTTGCCCACCTCTGTGGAGGTACCGGCGACGAAGACGACGATCCCAGCGGACGGTCCAGCCGGATCCTCAGCCATCGATTCCTGCTTCGCGGAGGGCCTCGACGAGCCGATCGAGGTCGTCGCGGGTGTGGGCGGCCGAGACCGTGACCCGCAGCCGCGACGTTCCGGCCGGCACAGTCGGGGGCCGGATGGCGGGCACCAGGATGCCCTGCCGGGCCAGCGCCTCGGATGCGGCCAGGGCATGGTCCTCGTGGCCGACGATGATCGGGATGATCGGGCTGGGATGGCCGGGCCGGAGCCGGTCGATGTTGGCTCGCAGCCGGGCCCTCAGATCGTCGCCCTCGGCCGAGTCGATGATGTCGATGGCGGCGATTGCGGCCGCGGCCGCCGCCGGAGCCGCGGCCGTGGTGAAGATGTAGGAACGGGCTCGGTTGACGAGCAGGTCGGCGAAGCTCTCGGGCCCGCACACGAAGCCGCCCAGCGACCCCACTGCCTTGGACAGGGTGCCCACTCGCAGCACCCGGCAGCTCGGGTGCACCGGATCGGGATGGCCCACCACGAGGTGGGCGTCGTCGAGGATGAGCAGCGCTCCGTGGGCCGCGCACACCGCCGAGAGCTCGGCAATCGGAGCGAGGTCGCCGTCCATGGAGAAGACCGAGTCGCTGACCACCATGCCCCGGCCCTCCGATCCGGCCAGCAGCTCGTCCACCGCCGCCGGGTCGCAGTGGGGGTAGACGCGCGTCGGCGCCCGGGCGAGGCGGCAGCCGTCGATGATGGAGGCGTGGTTGAGCTCGTCGGAGCAGACCACCGACGCCCACCGGCCCATGGTGGCGATGACGCCCAGGTTGGCCGCGTAACCGGTGGTGAACAGCACCGCGGCCTCGGTGCCGCGCCAGGCGGCGATGCGTTCCTCCAGCCGGCTGTGCACCGGGCGCGATCCGACGATGAGCCGGGCCGATCCTGAGCCGGTTCCGTAGGCGTCGACGGCGCCGCGGGCCGCGGCCCGCACGGCCGGGTGCTGGGTGAGGCCGAGATAGTCGTTGGAGGCGAACGACACCACCGCCCGACCCGTCGCCGACAGCGCCGTTCGGGGGTTCCCGTCTGCGAGGTCCCGGGGCTGGCGGAACTGGTTGGCGGCGACGATGGCGTCCAGGGCGGCTGCGGCGATCCCGTCCCAGCCACCCGGAGGCCGAGCGGACCGACCGCAGTTCACGGGGACTCCTCACCACGTGTGGCGGGTCCGTGACCCGAGCGGCCCATGAGCGAAGCGGGCGGTAGCGGGAAACCGGATGTTGCGCCGTGGGGCGTCGGGCTGCTGGAGGTCATGTCCCGGTGTGTCTGCCGGCTACTTCTTCGATGGCCGCAACCAGCGTGTCGGCGATGGTGGCGATCTCGGCGTCGGTGATCGACAGCGGGGGCATCACCACCACCACGTCGCCCAGGGGTCGCAGCAGCACACCGGCCCTCACGGCGGCGGCGCACACCCGGCGGCCCCATCTCGTTGCGCCCGCGGGCGGGTCGAGCTCGATGCCCGTCATGAGCCCCCGTCGACGGACCTCCTTCACCCCGGGCAGGGCTGCTACAGCCTCCAGGGCCTCGCCGAGGCGCCCGGCCGCCCGCCGTGCCGCATCGATCAGGCCCCGCTCGGCGATCAGCTCCAGATGGCGGACGGCGACCGCGCAGGCGAGGGCGTTCCCGCTGTAGGAGTGGCCGTGGTAGAAGGTGCGGGGTCCCAGATCCTCGCCGAGGAAGGCCTCGTACACGTGGGAGGCGGCCACGGTGGCCGACAGCGGCAGGTAGCCGCCGGTGATGCCCTTGCCCAGGCACATCAGGTCGGGCCGTATGCCGCACAGCTCGCTGGCGAACAGCGCGCCGGTGCGGCCGAATCCGGTGGCCACCTCGTCGCAGATGAGCGGCACGCCCCGGGCCTGGACCGCCGCCGCGAACGCGGCCACCTGCGCCGGGTCGGTCACCAGCATGCCGGCCGCGCCCTGCACGAGGGGCTCGATCACGGCTGCGGCCAACCGGCCGTGGTTGTCGTCGAGGGCGGCGACGGCCTTGGACACCCAGTCACTGTCGTCGTATCCGGGGGTTCGTATCACCGGGAACCGCAGCGGGTCGAACAGGTCGGTGCCGAAGCCGCCGTCCCCCACCGACAGCGATCCGACCGAGTCGCCGTGGTAGGCCTGACCGAGAGCCAGGTAGGCGGTCCGGTCGGTGACACCCTGGTTGTGCCAGTACTGGAAGGCGATCTTGACGGCCTGCTCCACCGCGGCAGCGCCGTCCGAGGCGAACAGGAAGTGGGGATCGTTCACCGGCACCACCTCCCGCAGGGCTTCGGCCAGGGTGATGGCCGCGGTGTTGCCGTTGCCGAGCAGGGTGGAGTGGCTGATGCGGTCGAGCTGCTCGCGGGCGGCCCGGTTCAGGTCGGCGTCGGCGTGTCCGAGGGTGATCACCCACAGCGACGAGATGGCGTCGAGGTAGCGGCGGCCGTCGGTGTCGTGGAGGTAGTTGCCTTCGCCCCGCTCCACGATGACCGGCGTGGAGTCCTCGTAGGTGGCCATCTGGGTGAAGCCGTGCCACACCGCGGCGGCGTCGCGCCGGGCCCACCCGGCCGCAGTGGGTTCCTCGCCATCCTCCGCCGGTTCGGGTTGCTGGGCCGGTTCGGGTTGGTCGTCGGCGGGCCTCAACACCCGTGGATCGGCTCGGGCCGGGCCGGGTTGGTCGTCGGCGGGCCTCAACACCCGCGGATCGCCCTCGGTCCAGGTGACGACGAGGTCGCGGCGCTTGATTCTCCAGCCCTGCGGAGTGCGTGCGATCAGGTCCTCGTACCGGCCCCCCATGACGAAGTGGGGGCCGCCCGGGGCGTCGTGGCGCACATGCTGGGCGTGCACGAGGCAGCTGTGCCGGGCGGAGTCGCCGTGCACGGCGATCTCGTGGTTGGTGACCATGTGATGGGTGGCGTCGTACTTGGACAGGCCCCGGCGGAAGCGGGCCACGATCTCGTCGATGCCGCTCATCAGCCAGGACCGGGACGCGCTGCCGGCGGGGTCGGCCTCCCGGTTGGTGAGGTCGGTCCCGCTCATGGTGGCGTCGGGCAGGAACACCTCGGCGAGGAGGTCCCAGTCGCGCCGGTCCACCGCGGTGCAGTAGCGAACGGCCAGGTCGCGCACGGCGCTCCGGTCGGCCAGGCTCTGGGTTCGGTCGCGGCCGCTCATGGCGCCTTCCTCGCTGATGGTCGGTCTGTGAACAGGCAAGGCTAGGCGTCCCTGGCCGGCGGCTCCCGGGGAAATCTCGGGTCGGCTCTGTGTCGTATGTCCACAGAACTCGCACCAAGATTCCGTGGGGTCAGAGCGGCGCGGCGCCCTTCCAGCCGTCCCAGTGCAGCACCTCGTCGAGCGGCTCGCGCATGCCCGGGCGGAAGTCGGTGCCGATGGTGTGGGCGATGGGTATGAGGGCGACCTGCGAGCATCGGTCGTAGGGGATGCCCAGAATCTCGGCGGCGGGCCGCTCGTAGGCCAGATGCAGCGTGGTCCAGCAGGTGCCCAGTCCCCGCTCCCGGGCGGCCAGCATGAAGCTCCACGACGCTTGGATCACCGATCCGAGCCTTGACGCTGCCCCGCCCCACGACGGCCGGTCGACGCGGCTCGCGGTCAGGCAAGGGATCAGGAACGCAGGCGCCCGCTCGAGGTTGTCGGCGAGGTACTGGGCCGAGTCCGCGATCCGTTCGAATGATGCCTGCACCACGGGGTCGGCGCGGGTCGGGACGTTGGTGGGGAAGTAGTCCGACTCCTTGTAGGCGGCCCACGCCTTGCGGTAGAGCCCGGCCAGCGCGGCCTTCTTGGCCGGGTCGGTCACCACCATCCACTGCCAGTCCTGGAGGTTGCCGCCGGTGGGCGCCTGCAGCGCGATGCCCAGGCACTCGGTGATCGTCTCGGGGTCGACCGGCCGGTCGAAGTCCAGCCGCTTGCGGACGGCCCGCGTCGTCGTCAGCAGTTCGTCGGCGGACAGTCCCAGCATTCTCGGCCTCCTGCGTCGGGTGTTGAGACAGACCCTACGGCTCCCGACCGCGATCGACCAGACTGGGACCGCCGTGACAGGACCCGCCGGCCGGAACGGCCCGGCTGCTACAGCAGCGGGAGCACCTCTTCGGCGATGCGGTGGAGCTGCTCCTCGACCTTCTCGTAGGGGTCGCCGGGCATGGCCGGGAACAGCAGCAGGTTCTCGAGGCCGAGTTGCTCGTCGCGCCATCTGATGGTCTCGGCGACCTGCTCCGGGCTGCCCACCAGCCAGGTCTTCTGGTCGATGGACGTCTCCAGGGTGGGGATCAGTCCGGGTTCAGCCGGTCTGCCGTCGGGGCCCATGTAGCCCTTGCTCCAGCCGTAGGGGCCCAGGAACTTCCAGAGCTCGTCGTGGCCGTCGCGCACCGACGCGACCGCGTCCTCGTAGGTGTCCTCCACCCGGAGGCACTGCACCAGCATGCGGTTCTCGCCCCGGGCCAGCTCCCGCCCGTGGTGGGCCTGGTACCTCTCGGCGAACTGCTCCCAGCGCTCCTTGATGAAGGTGTGGTGGTAGTTCCAGAACACGCCGCCCCAGCCGCAGCGGGGGATCTGCTCGAGGGTGGCCGGCGACTTCGCGGCCTGCCAGATCTCGTAGGGGTAGAGGGGCCGGGGCACCAGCGACAGCTCGGAGACGAAGCCGCCCCGGTCGGGGATGCCCGGCGGCGGGAAGTCGTAGACCTCGCCGTGGAAGCTGAAGGACTCGTTGTCGAGCGCCAGCTGGATCACCTCCATGGCCTCGTCGAACTGGATGCGGTTGAGTTCGTCGGCCGCGGCCTTGTCGGGGTTGTCGAAGCTGCCGATCCGGGTGCCCAGCGTCTCGGCCTCACGCGGCACCGTTCCCCGGCCCACGCCGAGGATCCCCCGGCCGCCGGAGATGTTGTGGAAGGTGGCGAAGTCCTCGGCCAGCCGCAGCGGATGCCACTGGGGCACGATGTTGAAGGCCATGCCGATGCGGATCTGCTCGGTGCGCTCCGCGACGATGGTTCCTGCCAGGATCCCGTTGGGGATCACCTCGTAGCCCTCGTGCTGGAAATGGTGCTCGGTCAGCCAGTACGAGTCGAAGCCCAGCTGGTCGCACGCCACCGCCATGTCGATTATCCGCTCAGTGGCCCGCCACACCTCCTTGTGGTCGAAGCGGCGGTCGGTGGGGGCGGGCGGCCCGGCGCCGGCGTCGGTCAACTCCACCCCGCCGAAGAGGAACACCCCGGTCCGCATGAACCGCAACTGTAGACGCTGCTAGATGAGTAGTTCCAAGGGACATGCTAGTACGCCCGGACGGAATTGGTTCTGCTGTGCTTCCCACTCGCTCAACGTGCTGGAGCGCGCATGAAATACCAATCCGTTCAATGGTCTTTCTATAGAATGTGCTCGGAGCGCATCGGCTACAGTCAGCTTAAGATTCCGTAGCGTCAATCCTGTGACGGATCCCCACGAGAACACGAGAATCGCGTCTTCAGGCTTGAGAGCAGCAACCTGTTGAGAAAGTTCGTCAGCATCATCAGACGCAATGACCGGAGTACTCTCATTTAGACCGATCCCAGTGAGGACCAGCCGAAGACTCTCTTCAAGGTTGACGATGTCCTGTCCAGCAAGACTTGGGACTGCGACAGGCTCTACGTCGTAAGATGAAGCGACGACCAAGGCCGTATGGCTCAGAATCTCGTTTAGGTCGTGCTTCTCGCGGCCCTCCTTTAGGAGACTGTACCAGCGCTGCTTGACAAGTTCGGCTAGGCCGTCAGGCTGCGCGATGAGTTCAAAGATCAGGCGAACCGGTAAGGCTGTTCGCTTGCCTCGGGCAACCCTGCTCCTTGGATGCGGGTTGACTTCTATCGCCCGGCCTCGGGTGGCGCTAGCGCGCTCCCAGAAGAGTTGTCCGGCTATCGGGTGTGAAGATCTACAAACGTCAGTTCGGAGCTGGTATCGGAACCGTCAACAGGAGTGGGCTCATCTTCGGGACTCTCATCGGAGGTGTCGTCGATGTCCACGCGCAGGTAGTAGCTGGCTGATGAGGCCATCGCGTGGGTTACCCGGCTATTGGCTCGGCGAAGGTCAACTCAAGTTGGTGGGAGCCTTCGTCGGCGAAGCGGTTCTCGAGCCCGAGCGACACCCACACCAGCGTTCCTCTGACCGGGAGGCCGTCGACGCTGGAGGTGTCGGGCTCATCGGAGTCGGGGTTCCACTCCAGATAGGAGGCGGAGTCATCGTCATCGCCGTCCGTGATGATGCGGATGCTGCTCGCCCCTCCGACGCCACGTAGTCCCTCCGTGTACTGACTGGCGACCCGGCGCACGAGGTCGAGTCCGACGCCGCGCCCGCCGACTGGGCGCGGCAATCGACCCATCACGGCGTCCCGAAGCGCCTCCTCCGCGCTGCGGGCCCGATCCTTGTAGAGGATTCTCACCCGATGGGGGAGCCCCACGCCGTTGTCGAGCACAGTGAAATGGAGCCGGTTGTGGCTATCGCGCCCTCCGCCGAGTGTGGCGTAGACCTGTCCTAGCGAGCAGCCGGTTGGACTGGAGCGCAGGCTTGCGTGGTCTGGGACGTTGACGACGATCTGGTAGAAGACCTCAAGGCAGTCGGTCAGCGTTCCGACCATCGCCGATCCCGGTTTGACCTGCAGGCGGCTGCTGAGCCATCGGCCTGCGACTTGGCGCAGGTCGTGGCGCAGGTGGCGTGCGGGCCGGTTGTGCGGATGCATCACCGAGAGCAAGTAGCGCTGGAACGCGGCTCGGACCACCCACGAGTCATGTTCAGGATCCTTGACATCCACCAGTGCCTCGCGGCGCATCGCTGCGTCGCTGGGGTGGAACGGATGCACCCAAGCTCTCGCGGTTCGGCTCCAATGCTCGGGCGCCTCGCCCGCCCAGCTCACTCTGGGGCGGTTAGCGAGCGCAAAGAAGAACCCTCCACGAGCGAGCTGCAGGCTTAAGCCCCTAGTTTCGGGTATTCGCACGGCGACGGGCACATCCCTGAAGCGACCCACCAGCAGGTTCGACACGACCATGACCGAGGGGATCGACAACCGCACCGCGGACGGGCGGGCCGAGCCCGCGACGGCTTGGTCGGAGAAGTCCAGAACGCAGATCGACCCGTGTAGCTCGGCCTCCTCCAGGTGTCTGGCGAACGCGGCGAGTCTCAGCGGATCGAAAATGGTCAGACTCGTGGCTGCTATCAGTCGCTCCACCGCTGGCCTCCTCACGCCCTGAGTCGTCCGGCTGGCCACGAACGACGATCCGTGTGCCTATCACGGCGACGCTCAGCCTGCCACAGGATTGCTAGCACAGTAGCCAGGGGGTCCGACACGCCGCTCCGGCCTCCGCGTCGGTGCAGGCAATGCACTACCCGCGAACGCCGGGTTGGCGACCCTTGTTCGGTCCTCTGGGCGTGAGGGTTGGCCGCGAATGCCTCGGCGTCGGGAGAAGCGGTCGACCCGGGGTGTTCTGCGGGGTGGTTGCCGGGGTTAGGCGGGGATGAGGAAGGTGGGGGCGTATTCGTTGCCGGTGCCTAGATGAGTAGTTCCAAGGGGTGGGGGTCCACCAGTGAGGGGTGAGGGTGTCCAAGCTCGGGGTTGTCCACAGACCCCGATCCCGGAGGACCTTGGTATGAACTGTGACCTCGCAGGATGGGCCGCCTACGGCTACTGCGCCTCGCACTCGCGGCACTTCTGGGGCCTGCGCCTGCGCCTGCACCTCATCACAACGCCGTCGGGGCTGCCGGTGGCCTACGCGCTCACCTCGGCCAAAGCCGACGAGCGCGACACCTGCCTCGAGATGATCGCCCAAGCCCAGATCGCCCGGCGGGGCCAGACCCTCATCGCCGACAAGGGCCACCGGCGAGCCAGCCTCGCAGACGACCCTCAACGCCGCCGCCATCGCGCTCATCCGCCCCGCCGCCCAAACAGAGCCGCCACGGCCCGGGCGGCGGTTCCTGCGCCCGCTGCGCCAGATCATCGAATCGGTCAACTGGACCCTCAAAGCCCAACTCGGCCTCGAACGCCACCGCGGCCGCACCCGCTGCGGCGTCGCCGCGCGCATCCTGCAACGACTCCTCGCGCTCACAGCAGCCATCTGGCACAACCAAACCACCCAACAACCCCGCCCCGCCCGCTCCCTCATCGCCTACGACCACTGACCCTTGGAACTAACCATCTAGAATCGGGGGGCTTCCCGACCGGCGACCCGGCGCGGAGACGGAACCCCGAACCATGGCCACCGACCCGTTCGACATCGAACCGCTGGACGCCACTTTCGGCGCGGTCGTCACTGGCGTCGAGTTGCGCTCCATCGACGATGCCGCGTTCGAGGCGCTGCACGAGACGTGGCTCGAGCACGCTCTGCTGATCCTCCCGGGCCAGTTCCTGACCATCGACGAGCAGAACGCCTTCGCTCGGCGGTTCGGTCCGCTCGAGTTCGAGGCGGTGGCCTTCAGCAACGTCGACACCGAGGGCGGGATTCTCAGCGACCCTGGCCACGACGTGGTGAAGTCGCTGCGGGGCAACGAGGGCTGGCATCACGACAGCACCTACATGCCGCTTCAGGCCAAGGGATCGGTGTTCACCGCCGAGGTGGTGACCAGCCACGGCGGGGCCACCGGATGGGCCGACATGCGGGCCGCCTACGAGGCGCTGGACAGCGAGACCCGGCAGCGGCTGTCCGGCATGCGGGCGTACCACTCGCTGTACTACAGCCAGGGCCGCTCCGGCTACATGCCGACCAGGACCGAGGGCGGGGGCTACGACATGTACGGCTTCCACGACCTCGAGCCGTCACTGCGACCGCTGGTGAAGGTGCACCCCGAGACGGGACGGCCCAACCTGCTCATCGGCCGCCACGCATACGGGATCGTGGGCATGGCCGAGGACGAGTCGGAGGCGTTCCTCGACCGGCTCAACGCCGAGGCCTGCCGGCCGCCCCGCGTCCACCATCGTCAGTGGGCCGTGGGCGACGCCGCGCTGTGGGACAACCGCCGGCTGATGCACCGGGGGACGCCGTTCGACATGGCCGAGCCCCGGGTGATGTGGCACACCCGCATTGCCGGTGATCCCGCCTCGGAGCTGGCCGACAACCACCCGGGCTTCCAGCAGCGATCGGGCATCGATGTGATGGGCGAGGATACCCTCATCGTCGGCTGAGACTCGGCCTCCAGTCCCGCCCGTCCCGCCCAGCGTCGTCAGACCTGCCGGTCGCGGCCCTCCCAGTAGGGCTTGCGCAGCTCGGTCTTGAGGATCTTCCCCGACGGGTTGCGGGGCACGGCGTCGATGCGCTCGACTGCGGCGGGGATCTTGAACCCGGCCAGGTGCCCGCGGCAGTGCGCGATGAGCTCCTCCTCGCTGGGGTCGGTGTCCGGCGCGGGCACGATCAGCGCCAGGGGCGACTCTCCCCAGCGCTCGCTGGGGATCCCGATGACGGCCACGTCGGCCACCGACGGATGGGCCATCAGGGCGTTCTCGATCTCGGCCGGGTACACGTTCTCGCCGCCCGACACGATCATGTCCTTGATCCGGTCGTGGATGAAGAGGTATCCGTCCTCCATGTAGCCGGCGTCACCGGTGCGGAACCAGCCGAGTCCCTGGTCGCCTCGGCCTTCGGGGAACGCTTCGGCGGTTGCCTCCGGGTCGCGCCAGTAGCCCTTGAGGTTCTGGACGGTCCGGGCCCAGACCTCGCCCACCTCGCCGGCGGCGACGTCGCGCCCGTCCCCGTCGACGATGCGCAGTTCCACGCCGGGCAGCGGCTTGCCGGCCGACCTCAGCAGCTTCGCTCTCGGTCCGCCCGGGTCGTGGTCCTCGGGCACCAGCAGGGTCAGCGCGCCGGTGGTCTCGGTGAGCCCGTACACCTGGGTGTGCGAGCACTTGAGAAGGGCCAGCGACGCGGTGAGCGCCTCAGCGGTGATCGGCGACGCTCCGTAGACGATGCTCTCCAGCGAGGAGAAGTCCACGTCCGACGCCCCCGGCATCATCGGCAGGAACTGCAGCAGCGCCGGCACCATGAAGGCCGCGTTGACCCGGTGGGCGGGAATGTCGGCGAAGATCCTGGCCGGGTCCACGTCCCGGTGCACGACGTTGGTGCAGCCCGTGTACAGCCCGACGGTGGCCACTCCGCTGCCGCCGATGTGGAACAGGGGCAGCACGTGGAGCATCACGCTGTCGGGGCGCAGGCCGATCATGCCGCTGACCGGGCCTATTGTCGAGAAGAGGTTGCGGTTGCTGAGCTCGGCGCCCTTGGGCAGGCCGGTTGTGCCCGACGTGTAGAGCTGAAGGCCCGTGTCGTCCTCGTCGGACGGGTAGGCGGGATCGGTGGCCGGCCGGCCGTCGATCCAATCGGGGTAGCGGACCTGTCCTTCGGCGGCGGTGTCGGTGCCCACCAGAACCACCAGCGGGCGGCGGGGCAGGTCCATGGCGCCCAGGTGGTCGAGGAACTCGTACTCCACGACGACCACCTCGACCTCGGCGTGGTTCAGGATGTAGGCCATCTCGGCCGCCACCAGGCGCCAGTTGACGGCCACGGTGACCGCGTTGATCTTGGCCGCGCCGAACACGAGGGTGAAGTACTCGGCGATGTTCTTGCCGATGAACCCGACCCGGCTCTGCGGGCCGACGCCGGCCGCGATCAGCGCGTTGGCCACCTGGGAGGACTCGGCGTCGAGGTCCCGGTAGGTCAGCGTGCGATCATGGCAGATCAGCGCGGGTTTGTCCGGGTTCTCCTCGGCTTGCTGGCGGGGTATGTCGGCAATGGATCGCATCACGGCTGCGCCCCCTTCTCGCGCTTTGGACAAGGCCACGATACGCCTTGAGCACGTCGTTGCCGGGGAAACGGCGGCTGAGGCTGTTCGCGATCGAATCCGTTCGGGCGAGACGCGCGAGGCCGGGATGGCGCTGAGCGTCGCCGACGGCCGCCGCCGCGATGTCGTGCAAGTCACCGGCGGCGACCCGGAGGTGCTCTCAGCACGGCCATGGCGGCTGGCGGGCCGTAGCCTCGGGTCTGTGATCCCGCTGGACGGGCCGTACTACGAGGACCTCAGCGTGGGCCAGGTGCTGCCCCGGCAGCCGTCGGTGGCAGTCGACGAGGGAATGGCCGCGCTCTACCAGTCGATGGTGGGCGAGCGTCTGCCGATGGTGATGGACCCGGCGGTGTGTGAAGCGGTGACCGGGAGGCCCGGCCGTCTGGTCAGCCCGGCGCTGGTCATGCACCTGTCGACCGGGCACAGCACGACGCTCACCCGGCGCGTGATCGCCAACCTCTTCTACCGCGAGCTGCGGTTCCTGCGGCCGGTGTTCATCGGGCAGTCCTTGGCCACCACCGTCACGGTCGCCGCCCTGGCCGACAGCCGGCCCCGTCCCGGACGGCCCCATCGGGGCAAGGCGCTGGTGGACATCGTCACCACCGCGGATGGGGAGCCCGCCATCACCTGCCAGCGAGCCCCGCTGCTGCCCCAGGCCTGCGACGAGCAGCCCGGCCACGACGACGATCTGGGGACTGCACCGCCGTTGGACCTCGCCTCCTACGTGGAACTCGTGCCGCCGAGTTGGGACTTCAGCGTTCTGGGTTCCGGCACGGACTGGCAGCCGGGCACCACCGTCGCGGACCCTGCCCGGGACGTGGTCGAGAACGCGCTCGCGCTGGTCCGCCTGACCAACAACCTGGCCATGGTGCACCGTGACGCGGCCGAGTCCCCGTACCCGCAGCGGCTTGTGTACGGGGGCCACGTCGTGGGCCTGGCCCAGGCATCGCTCTCGCGGGTGCTGGCGGGCATGGCCACGGTGGTGGGGTGGCACGGCTGCGACCACACCGGGCCCGCCTTCGAGGGCGACCAGGTCTCGTTCTGCCACACGCTGCTCGATGTCGCTCCCGCCGCCGGAGGTCGAGCCTTCGCGGTGCTGGTAGAGGGCTTCGCCCACCGCACCGAGGAGCCCGAGAAGATCCTCGACTGGACCGTCATAGCGGTGGCCCCCTGACCGGCCGGGGCCGATTGCCGGCACGCGAAGCGCCTAGGCTGCGCGTGCTGCACAGAGGGAGGACGGCATGAGAGACGTAGTGATCGTGGAGGCAGTGCGCTCCGCGGTGGGCAAGCGCAACGGGACCCTGGCCCACACCCATCCCGCCGACATCCTGGGACCGGTGCAGATGGAGTGCCTGAGCAGGGTCGGGATCGCCAGCGGAGACGTCGACCAGGTGGTCGGCGGCTGCATCGACCAGGTCGGGGCCCAGGGAATGAACATCACCCGCACCGCCTGGCTGTCCCACGGGGGCGACCAGACCACGGCCTGCTCGACCGTCGACTCCCAGTGCGGATCCTCGCAGCACGCGGTGAACCTGGCCTACAGCCTCATCGCCTCGGGGGCGGAGGACACCGTGCTGGCCTGCGGGGTGGAGTCGATGTCGATGGTGCCGCTGGCGGCCAACGTGATGAACGGTCCCGGCAAGCCGGTGTCGCGCAGCTACTTCGGGCACTACGAGTTCACCAGCCAGTTCGAGGGCGCAGAGCGCATCGCCACCGCCTACGGCATCTCCCGCGCCGACACCGACGAACTCGGACTGGAGTCGCAGCTGCGGGCCGCGACGGCTCAGCGCGAGGGCCGCTTCGAGACCCAGATCGTCCCCATCGACGCAGTGCTGGTGGACGAGGACGGCCGCAAGACCGGCGAGACGGTCGAGTTCGCCCGCGACGAGGTGCCCCGAGACACCAGCGAGGAGGCCCTGGCCGGGCTCAAGCCGGTGGCCCGCGAGGACGGGATCCACACCGCCGGGACGTCGTCGCAGATCGCCGACGGCGCGGCTGCGGTGCTGCTGATGTCGTCCGCCAAGGCCGCCGAGCAGGGGCTCGAGCCCATGGCCCGGGTGGCCCAGACCGCGCTGGTGGGCTGCGACCCGGTCCTCATGCTGGAGGGCCCGATTCCGGCCACCGAGCGGCTGCTCGAGCGCGAGGGGATCAGCATCGACGACATCGACGTGTTCGAGGTCAACGAGGCCTTCGCGTCGGTGGTGATCGCCTGGCAGCGCACCGTCGGCGCCGACCCGGCCCGCGCCAACCCCAACGGCGGCGCCATCGCGCTGGGCCATCCCCTGGGCGGCACCGGCTGCATCCTCACCACCAAGGCGGTGCACGAGTTGCAGCGCACCGACGGCGACTACGGCCTGGTGTCGATGTGCTGCGGCGGCGGCCTGGGAACCGGCACCCTCATCCAGCGCGTCAACTGAGCATCCACGCCGCCGAGCCTGTGGTGTCGCCGTCTCTGGCCGGCTGGTCTCAGTCGGGCGGCGCCAGCCATGCTGGGATGCCGCGGCGGATGAGTTCGCGCACGCACTACAGTGAGGGAGCGGGTTGGGCGAGTCCGAAGTAGTCGTCCCGCATGAACTGGTAGTCGGGCGAAACCACCCGGGGGCTCAGGCCCGAGCGGCTGATCCAGTAGCGCAGCATGTGGCGCCTCTCCTCGGGTCTCGCCGGGTCGTCGGCGTAGGCGGTGCGGGAATGCAGCGTCACGTAGTTGTTCACCAGTTGGATGTCGCCCGGCTCGAGGGCCATGTGCAGGGTCATGCCCGGCCGTTGGGGTATGGACTCGAGGTACTCGGAGCAGGCGAGCTCGGCGTCGGTGAGCGGCTCCACGCCATCGAAGCGCTGGGCTGATCGCTGGAAGCCCGTCTTGAGCGTGGCCGACAGCCACCCGTCGACGTAGCAGTACAGCGACTGGGGGTACCAACCCGGGCTCCCGGGCGGCTCCTCCATCTTCCAGTCGCAGGCCATCCGCTTGAAGAGGATGGGCAGCCACTCAGGGTGCTCCTCGAGCAGGGTGTTGAACATCGTCATCGAGCTGGCGATGATGCTCTCACCGCCGGTGGCCGACGGCTTCAGGCACATCAGGCCCACGATCTCGACCCCGTCGGAGTGGATGTGACCGCCGATGTTGGTGGTGTAGGCCCGGGCGTTCGGATCCTGCCCGGGGCCGCGGTCGTAGACGTGGTTCAGGAGGGTTCCGTCACAGGTGGTGGGAACCAGCCGACCGATGCGGGCGCATATCGCCCAGAAGACGGTCGCGGCTGCGGAGCGGTCGAACCGCGGGCCGACAGGGAGGCCGCGCAGCACCACGAAGCCCCTGCCGGTGTCGAGATCGTCGATGAACTCCTTGATGCGTGGCTCCAGGCCGGGCAGCGGGAACGCTTCCGGCGCCAGATCGTGCACGTCGCGGCCTGCGACCGACTCGACGCCGCGTTCGAGTTCGGAGAGGTCGGCCTCGGTGAATCGATAGACCCACTCGTCTGAGTCCTCCAGATCGTCGGCCCGCCACACCGACGGTCCGGTCACTGGCTTGGTGCGCATGTCCACTTCACGTCCCCCAACTCGGTTGCATCCTCCCACACATGGGCGGTCCTGGGATGCAGATGAGTATCGATGAATGATGCTGGCGTCGCAACACCAGGAATAGTGTGGGAACGTGGAGGCTGGCGCCATGGACAATCTCGGCCGCGACAGTGCGGTGCTGCGGCCCTCGTCGTGGCGCGGCGCGGTGCTGCTGCGCTCGGAGTACCCCGACGCGTCCCCGATCTGCGGCGGCACCGATCTCATGGTCGACATCAACTTCGCCCGGGCCCGGCCGAGCGGGCTGCTGGACTTGACATCCGTGCAGGGGATCGACTCCTGGGAGCTGACCGACGGCGGGCGGACGGTTCGCATCGGCGCCGGAGTGAGCTTCACCACGATCATCGAGAAGCTGAGCGGGGTTTGCCCCGCGCTGGCCCAGGCGGCTCGCACGGTCGGTTCGCCCCAGATCCGCAACCGCGGCACGGTGGCCGGCAACCTCGCCACCGCCTCGCCGGCCGGTGACTCGCATCCCGTGCTGATGGCGTGCTGGGCGCGGGTGGAGGTCGAGTCGGTTCGGGGCCCGCGCCTGATCGACATCGATGACTTCTTCGTCGGGCCCAAGCGCAGCGCGCTCGCGCCCGATGAGTTGATCCGGGCGGTGCTGATCCCGGCCGCGACCGGTGCCCAGCAGTTCGCCAAGGTCGGGCCGCGCAACGCCATGGTGATCGCCACGACGTCGTTCGCCCTGAACCTGGACGTGGCCGGCCGGCGGGTGGGAACCGGGATCGGCTCGGCCGGACCGACCCCGCTGCGGGCCCGGGCCGCGGAGCAGATGCTGGAGGAGGCGATGGCCGACCGCTGGGACGAGCCGGGCACCGTCGACGAGAGCCTGGCCCGCCGGTTCGGGGCACTGGTCGCCGAGGCCGCGTCCCCCATCGACGATGTGCGCGGCAGCGCCGAATACCGGAGGCATGCGCTGGCGGTGCTGGGCCGCCGATGCCTCACCTGGGCGCTTGCGGACCTGTCACGGGAGGCCGCCGCGTGAGGGTGAACGTCACCGTCAACGGCGTGGCCCACAGCGTGGACCATGTCTGGGCGCTGGAGAGCCTGCTGGACTTCCTGCGGGAGCGGGTCGGGCTCCGGGGCACCAAGAACGCCTGCGAGCAGGGCGAGTGCGGATCGTGCTCGGTGCACGTGGACGGCGTGCTGGTCTGCTCGTGCCTGGTGGCGGCCGGGCAGGTGGAGGGCTGCTCGGTGGTCACCGTGGAGGGGCTCGCCTCCGACGGCGAGCTTCATCCGGTGCAGAGGGCCTTCGTGGACGCCGGAGCGGTGCAGTGCGGGTTCTGCACGCCGGGGATGATCGTCGCCGCCCACTCCCTGTTGTCCGGGAATCCCGATCCCGACGATCTGACCGTGCGGGAGGAACTGTCGGGCAACCTGTGCCGCTGCACGGGTTACCAGAAGATCCTCGACGCGGTGCACCTTGCCGCGGAACGGGCCGGAGCCGCGCCATGACTGCGGCGGACAGCCGATGACGGTCACCGACACCTCGACGAGGGTCGCAACCCCCTCGACGGTGATCGACGGCGTGGGGGCGTCCGCGACCCGGCCCGACGGCGTGCCCAAGGCCGACGGCTCGTTCGTCTACTCCTCCGACGAGTACCACGACGGATCCCTGTGGGGGGTCACCCTGCGGAGCCCGCATCCGAGGGCTCGGATCCTGGGCATCGACACGTCCCGGGCGGAGGGTCTCGACGGCGTGAGGTGCGTGCTCACCCACCGGGACGTGCCCGGATCGGCGACCTACGGCATGAAGATCTACGACCAGCCGGTGCTGGCCTTCGACGAGGTCCGCTACCAGGGCGAGCCCGTCGCGGTGGTGGCCGCCACCCATCCCGAGATCGCCCGGCGGGCGTGCGAGCTCGTAGCGGTGGAGTATGAGGAGCTGGTCCCCAACACCGACCCCGAGAGGTCGCTGACCGGCACAGTCGAGGGCCTTCCCGGCGGGGGGCTGGCCCGCCACGTGAGGATCCGCCACGGCGATGTGGGCGCGGCGCGAGCCCGAGCGGACGTCGTGATCGAGGGCCGGTGGGAGATGGGCACCCAGGATCCGGCGTTCCTGGGGCCGGAATCGGGTCTGGCCGTCCCGCTGGGCGACGGCGGCGTCGAGCTGTACGTGTCGTGCCAGAACCTGCACCTCGACCAGCAGCAGGTGGCGGACTGCCTGGGCCTGCCGCTGGACAAGGTGCGGCTCGTGCTGTCGGGCGTCGGCGGCGCGTTCGGTGGCAAGGAGGACCTCAACGTCCACATACACGCCTGCATGCTGGCCCTGCGCACCGGCCGGCCGGTGCGGATGGTCTACAGCCGCGAGGAGTCCTTCTTCGGCCACGTGCACCGCCATCCGGCCATCGCCGACATCGAGCTCGGGGCCACTCGCGACGGTCGGCTGGTGTTCACCAAGGTGCGCCTGGTGCTCGACGGCGGCGCCTACACGTCCACGTCGCAGGTGGTGATCGCCAACGGCTGCTACTTCGCGGCCGGCGCCTACCACGTGGTTGACGTCGAGATCGACGGTTACGCCACCTACACCAACAACCCGCCCTGCGGGGCGATGCGGGGCTTCGGCGCGGTCCAGTCCTGCTACGCCATCGAGTCGGCCATGGACCGGCTGGCCGCCGAGCTGGATCTGCACCCGCTGGAGCTGCGCATGCGCAACGCCATCGGCGAGGGCGACGTGCTGCCCACCGGCCAGCCGGTGGACGGTCCCGCGCCGGTTCAGGAGATCCTGTCCTACCTGCGCGACCTGCCACTTCCCCCTGACTCCGATCACTTCGCTGCGGACATGCGGGCCCGCCCGGGTGGTGTCGGCAACGTCACCCGGGGGGAGGGCATACGCCGGGGGGTGGGCTATGCGCTGGGAATGAAGGCGATCGGCTTCTCCGGCGGGATGGACGACACCTGCACCGCCCGGGTGACGGTGTGGATCCGCGACGGCGAGCCGGTCGCGGAGGTCTACTGCGCGGGCCCCGAGCTCGGCCAGGGCGTCGTGACCCTGGAGGCTCAGATCGCCCGCACCGAACTCGGGGTGCGCACCGTGGAGTTGCGCGACAAGGACACCGACATCGCCGAGTCGGGAGCCTCGTCCGCATCCCGCCAGAGCTGGATGACCGCCGGAGCGGTGGCCGGCGCCTGCGGGCTGGTGCGCGATGAGATCCTGGCCCGGGCCGCGGCCGTCCTCGGCCGCTTCGACGGGGAGCTGACCCTCGACGGCCCCGAGATACGCGGCCGCGACGGCCGGCCGCTGGTGTCAGTGGCCGATGTGCTGGGTCCCGAGTCGGTGTCGCACGCCTTCACCTACCGCCACCGCCCCACCGAGCCCGTCGACGACGAGCGCGGCCAGGGCAACGCCCACGTCGCATTCGCCTACGCGGCTCACCGGGCCGTCGTCGACGTCGATGTCGAGTTGGGCCTGGTCAGGGTGGTCGAGATGGCCACCGCCCAGGACGTCGGCAAGGCCATGAACCCCGTCGCGGTCGAGGGCCAGATCGAGGGCGGAACCGTCCAGGGCCTCGGACTGGCGGTGATGGAGGAGCTCCAGATCACCGACGGCAGGATCCGCAACCCGTCCTTCACCGACTACCTGATCCCCACCATGCTCGACGTTCCGCCCATGCCCATGAAGATCTTCGAGTTCCCCCACCCCGATGCCCCCTACGGGCTCAACGGCGTCGGCGAGCCTCCCAACCTGTCGTCCACCCCGGCCATCCTCAACGCGCTCCGGCAGGCCACCGGCCTGGAGTTGCCCCGGGCGCCGGTGCGTCCTGCCGACCTCATCTCCCCGACGGCTCCCGGAGACGGAGGAGCCGGTCTCGCCCGAGCCGATCAACAAGGAGATCCGCGATGACGGTCGTTGACGATCAAGCCGGCGCACCAGTGTCCGACGCATGGACCGCAGCACGAACAAGACTCCGACGCCCGGCGCGCTGGTGGCCTCCCTCGGCCGGGAGTGCATGATCCGCCCCATCGCCTCCGACTAGAACGTCAAGAGGGCTCTCGCGGTGTCTGCGGGGTCGCGCCCGTACCTGGTCGTCAACGCCATGGTGGTGGCCACCGTGTCCACGGTGCTGCCCGGCTTCCTCATCGGAGCACTGTCAGTGCAGGTCAGCGCCGAGATGGACGTGTCGGAGGCGGTGTACGGATGGGGGCTCAGCTCGTTCTTCGGAGCGGCCATGGTGGGATCGATCCTGCTGGGGCGGCTGTCCCAGCGGATAGGGGCCCTCAACCAGATGACCCTGGCCCTCGGGCTGTCCATCGTCGTGCAACTGGCCCTGGCTGCGACCGCCCAGTCGTTCGGGGCGATCATCGGCTTTCTGGTGGTGGCCGGTCTGGCCAACGCCGCCAACCAGACCTCCATCAACCTGGCGCTGGGCCAGGCGGCGCTGCCGAGGCTCGGGTTGGCGGTGTCGGTCAAGCAGTCGGGCCTGCCGACGGCGACCCTGCTGGCGGGGTTCGCGGTGCCTTCGCTGGCACTGACCGTGGGCTGGCGTTGGGCCTACGTGGCCAGTGCGGCCTTCACCCTGGTCTCCCTGGCGGTCGTGCGTTCCGCGGTCGGATCGTCGACGCCGGCTCGCGGGGCCGCACCATCGACTCCCGAGTCGTCGTCCCGCGACCTGCTGTGGGGCGCGGCGGTGGGGGCGTTCCTGGCCTTCAGCGCGGGCTCGCTCAACGCCTGGGGCGTCGGTTCCGGGGTGGACGCCGGGCTCGGCGAGGGCCTGGCCGGGCTGTTCCTGAGCGTCGGAGCGGCCACCGGCATCACTCTGAGGGTCATCAGCGGCTGGATCTCCGACACGATGCGAGCCGCTCCCTTCCGGGTGGGCGGCATAAGCGCGCTGCTGGGCTCGGTGGGCATGGCGATTCTGGCGGTCCGCTCTCCGGGCACCCACATCGCGGCCATGCTGGTGGCGTTCGGCGCCGGCTGGATCTGGCCGGTCTTCACCAACTTCGGGGTCGTGCGGGCCAACCCCCAGGCGGCGGGCGCGGCCACCGGGGTCACCCAGATGGGCGTCTACGTCGGAGTGTTCGCCGGGCCCCTGCTCACCGGCTGGATCATCGAGCACTCCGGCTACCGGCTGATGTGGCTGGTAGTAGCGACCTCATCCGTCATAGGCGCAGTCATCTCGATCCGGATCGCCGACCGCTTCTGACTGGGCCGGTCCGCTCCGGCAGCCGGCTGTGGTCCACAATTGGGCCATGACCAGCGACATTCTGGACAGGGCCGCCGCGGCGATCGACGGCAACGTGATGTTCGAGCCCGACGGCCGGCCCTTCGGTCTGGGGCTGCCCAGCGACGGGCTGGGCGCCAGCCACCGGTTGCGCGACGGCGTCACCATGATCGAGTCGTTCGCCCACGTGCATGTGATCGAGACCGACTCGGCCGCGGTCGTGTTCGACTCCAGCGTCCCCGATCTCGGTCCCAGGGTGGTCGAGCGGGTCCAGGCACTCACGGATGCGCCGGTGAGCCATGTGGTGCTCACCCACGGGCACCGCGACCACGCCGGCGGGGCCGGCGGCGGGGGTCGAGCTGCCGGCCGGTCGGTGACCGCTACGAAATCTGCCCGGGTTCTGCCGACATACGACCGGTTTCTCTACTGATTCCGGTCCAGTGCGCCGGCGCGGGCCTCGGTGAAGTGACCGACCAGCAGGGCCGCGGCCACCACCGCCGACACCACCCCCGAGACCGCCATCGTCTGGGCGAAGGAGGTGGCGAAAGCCTGTGACGTCTCGGCGATCGTCGCCTGAGCGGCCGCATCGCCGAGCACCCCCGACTGGGACAGCCCGTAGACGGCCTCGATGGCCGCCCCCATCGACTCGCCGGCCGCCTCGGCTACCTCGGGCGGCAGGATGTCGACGTGCACGGTGTTGCGGTAGATCGAAGTGGACAACGCCCCCAGCGTCGCGATTCCCAGCGCCGCCCCGAGCTCCCGGGCGGTGTCGTTGACGGCCGAGCCGATGCCGGCCTTCTCGTAGGGGGTGGCGACCATGATGTCGTTGGTGGCCGGGGTCATGGCCAGGGCCAGACCCGCGCCGGCCAGCACCAGCGGCCCCAGCAGGAACCAGTAGCTGGTGTCGGTGCCGACCATCGCCAGGGGCAGGAAGGTGGCCGCCAGCACCGCGAAGCCCAGGGACATGATCCGGCGCGACCCGAACTTCTCGGCCAGGCGCGCGGTGAAGGGGGACACCACCATCGACGCGACTGCCTCGGGCATGGTCGCCAGGCCGGCCTCGAGGGCGCTGTAGCCCAGAGCGAACTGCACATAGAGCGCGAACAGGAACCAGAACCCGATCATCACCACGAAGGTCATGGACACGACCGCGGATCCGACGCTGAAGCGCCGGTCGCTGAACAGCTCCAGCGGCAGCATCGGATGGCGGGCCCGCTGCTGCCATCTCAGCAGGACCGCGCCGAACACCACCGCGGTCGCGAAGGCGGCCAGGACCGGCACCGATGTCCAGCCCTGCTCGGGCCCCTCGATGATGCCGTAGATGAGCGCGGTCATGGCGACGATGGAGAGCCCCGCCCCGGCAGGGTCGAGGTGCCTGGGCCGCTCGTCGCGGGATCGGGGCAGCCACCGTGCCATGACGATCATCACCACCGCCACCACCGGCACGTTGTAGAGGAAGCCGGCCTCCCAGCCCCACGACGGCACGATCCACCACCCCGTGACGAAAAGGCCGGTCAAGGCGGGCCCGAGGGCGGCGCCCCCTCCGGCGAATCCCGACCAGATCGCGATGGCAGTCGGCCGTTCTGGGGGCGGGAAGATCTCGATCAGCAGAGACAGGGTGGCCGGCATGACGAAGGCGGCCGCCACCCCCATCGCTCCCCGGGCGAACAGGATCACCTCGGCCGAGTCGGCCAGTCCTCCGAGGAGCGCGCCGAGCCCGAACACGAGCAGGCCCCCGAGCAGGGCTCCCTTGCGGCCGTAGCGGTCGCCGATGGCCCCACCGGTCATCAGCAGCCCGCCGAAGGCCAGGGCGTAGGCGTTCACGATCCACTGCAACTGCGGCCCGGTGACGCCCACGTCGCGTTGCAGGGTGGCCAGGGCGACGTTCAGGCCCGAGACCGACATCACCACCAGCACCAGGGTGAGGCTCAAGACGCCCAGCAGGAACCAGCGCCGGGCATGCACCTCCGGCCGTTCCCACAGGTTCACGGACTCACGCTAGGTCGCCTCGATGACGCTCCCGCAGTCGCGGGCCTGGTGCCAGGTCTGGGACTATGTGTTGCATGTTGCGTCCTTCCTCGGGGTTCACCAGGTGCTGCGGATGCAGCCGTATATCCCGGCGAAGTCCTCGGCGATCTCGGCGGGCAGCGGCACCACGCCGCCCAGGACCTGCGCCCCGAACATGATCTTGGCGGTGTGCTCGACCACCAGCGCGGTGTGCAGAGCGTCGTCGGGCGACTTGCCCACGCACAGCAGGCCGTGGTTGGCCATGAGCACCGCGCCCCGGTCGCCGAGATGGCGCACCACCTCGGCGGCCAGTTCGTCGGTGCCGGTGGTGGCGTAGTCGGCCACGGGCACGTCGCCGCCCACGTAGATGATGACTTCCTCGATGCTCGCCGGGATGGGCCGGTGGGCGACCGCGAACATCGAGGCGTGAGGCGGATGGCAGTGGACCACCCCGCCTACCTCGGCGAAGGCGTTGTAGCAGGCCAGGTGCACGGCCTTCTCGGTGGACGGCCGGCCCGACCCGCCCAGGGGCTCACCGCCGACGCTCAGAACAGCCAGGTTGTCCGCGGTGACGCCGGCGTAGGGGGTGGAGGACGGGGTGAGGCAGATCGAGCCGTCGGCCCGACGGCCTGAGACGTTGCCGGCGGTTCCCACCACGAGGCCGGCCCGTTCCATCTTCCGGGCCGCGTCCACCACCTCCCGGTGTACGGGATCGACGGCGGCGGAGTCGGAGCCGGTCACATCAAGACCTCCGGGTTGGCGCAGTGCAGGGGCTTCTCGCCGGCCAGAATGTAGCGTTTCCGCGAGGGCACTGATCGATGAGATTCTCCGTCACCTACCCGCTGGCCTCCGGCCGGGCCGGCGCAGAGTTCGCCACCCGCCGGGGAGTGTCGGAGTTCGTCCGGGCGGCTGAGAAGGCCGGCTTCGATGGGATCGGGTTCACCGACCATCCCGCCCCGACGCACCGCTGGATGAGCGCCGGGGGCCACGACGCGCTCGATCCCTTCGCGGCGCTGGCCTTCTGTGCAGCGGTCACCGAGCGGATGCTGCTGATCCCCAATGTGGTGGTGCTGCCCTACCGCAACCCGCTGCTGGTGGCGAAGTCCGTGGCCACCATCGACGCCCTGTCGAACGGGCGCTTCGTGCTGGCCGTGGGCACCGGCTACCTCAAGGGCGAGTACCGGGCGCTGGGAGTGGACTTCGACCAGCGCAACGACCTCTTCGACGAAGCCATAGAAGTCATGCGAGGCGTGTGGGCCACCGACGACTTCCGCCACGAGGGCCTCAACTTCACAGCCCGCGGCCAGACCGCCAACCCCAAGCCGCCCCGGCCGATCCCGGTCTGGATCGGGGGCAACAGCCGCCTGAGCCGCCGCCGAGCAGCCACCGTGGGCGACGGCTGGGTCCCCTTCCCCGCCCCCCGAGGCTTGGCCGCCACCGCCCGAACCGTGCCCCTGGAGACCCTCGATGACCTTAGCGCTCTGCTCGACGACCTCTGGCGCCAAGCCGGCTCCGCCGGCCGCGATCCCGCCGAGATCGACGTGTCCTTCACGACGCTGTCAGGGGGAAGCCCCGGCGATGCCGACTTCGACCCCGACTCCCACCTCGAGGCTCTTCAGGAACTGGCCGATCTTGGCGTCACCTGGTGCATGACCGGGATCCCGGCCGACTCGCTGGCCCACGCACTAGAAGCCCTCCACCGCTACGGCGAGTCAGTCATCGCTGCCTGAGTCCTCTGGATCGGCCAGAAAGCCCTTGCGGGTGAGCCCGAGGATCAGGCCGTCGACCTTCACTTCAAGCCGCTCCAAGCGGGCGTCCACCTTGTCGTCCATCTTGTCGAAGCGGGCGTCGACCTTGTCGAAGCGCGCGTTCGTATCGGATCGCAGCCAGGCGAGCATGGTGGCGAAGGTGCCGAAGGCGACTGTCAACAGGACGCCGATGACGGTGGCGGCGATCGTCGGGTCCATGGCTGGCAGCGTAGCCGACACCCATGTGAGATACTGCTAAATTCATGAAACATATTGATAATGCTGGTTGCCTTGGGCCGGCCGGCCACGGCGTTGAGGCCGATGTCGGGGATGATCGAGCCGTCGAAGGTCCACACGTCGTCGCCGTTGTCGGTGGGGTGGCTACTCCTCGATGAAGTCGTAGTCGGCGTCGCCCTGCACGACCTGCTTGAGGATCTTGCCGGTGGCGTTCCGGGGCAGCGGCTCGGTCCGCAGCTCCCAGTGCACCGGCACCTTGATGTCGGCCAAAGTAGCGGCCACCCAGGCCCTGAGTTCGGAGACCAGGCCCTCGTCGGGCGGATCCTCGCCGACCACCACCACCGCCTTCACCTCCTGGCCCAGCTCACGGTGCTCGACTCCCACGACCGCCGACTCGGCGACGGCAGGGTGGGCGTCGAGGCGCTGCTCGATCTCGGTGGGGTAGATGTTCTCGCCGCCGCGGATTATCAGGTCGCTGCGCCGGCTCACCAGGAACAGCATCCCGTCGCGGACGTAGCCGTAGTCGCCGGTGCGCAGCCAGCCGTCGCGGATCGTCTCGGCCGTGGCGACGGGGTCGTTCCAGTAGCCGGGGGTGACCATCGGGCCGGACAGGCAGATGTTGCCGACGGCGCCCTCCGGCAACTCGGCGCCGCCGTCGTCGGTGACGCGCACGCCGACGGTGGGCAGCGGGTAGCCGACCGAGTCGGGGTGGTCCCGCAGCACGTCGTCGGGCGCGCTGGCGGCCAGACCCGAGCTCTCGGTGAGCCCGTAGCCGATGGACACGCTGACCCGGGCATGGGGCAGGGCGGTGCGGCATATCTCCTGCAGCTCCGGGGACCACGCCGAGCCGCCGCCGCCGATGCTGACCACCGACGAGGTGTCGTAGTCGCCCAGCCGGGGGTGTTCGACCAGCCGCCAGAGTTGGGTGGTGACCCCCGACCAGCGGGCGATGCCGTGCTCCTCGGTGAGGCGCAGGATCTTCTCGGCGTCGTAGCGGCCGGTGGTCCAGAGGTGGTGGGAGCCGGCGCCGACGGCCGTCACCGCGCAAGCGTGCAGGCCCGACACATGGAACAGCGGGCTGGATGCCAGCGTCGGCCCGCCCGCGTCCATCGACTCGCCCGGGAAGCGCACGAACTGGCGGGCGCCGATCATGAAGGCGCAGCTCAGGTAGGCGAGGAAGTTGCGGTGGGTCTGGATGGCTCCCCGGGGCCGGCCGGTGGTGCCCGACGTGAACAGGATGGCGGCCGGATCGTCGACGGCCATCTCCACGCCGGGCAGGGATGCGTCCCGGTAGGCGTCGATCAGGCTGTCGACCGAGTCCGCCTCGTCGGGAGCCATCCCGATCACCGGGACTCCAGGGTCGCCGTCGAGGCGCTCCAGGCGGCGACGGTCGGCGATCAGCACTTTGGGCTCGGTGAGCTCGATGCCGTACCGGATCTCGTCGCCCTTCCACCAGCCGTTCATGGCCACCGCGACGGCCCCGGCGCTGACCGTCCCCCAGAATCCCTGGATCCAACCCGGCTGGTTGGCGCCCAGCAGCCCCACCCGGTCGCCGGGCCCGACGCCGTAGCGCTCGGCGAGCCCGGCGGCGACCGCGGCGGCCTGGGCGATGTTCTCGGCGAAGGTGGCGCTGCGACCGTCGTCGAAGAGGTAGTAGCGGGCCGATCCGTCGCCGCCGTGGCCGGCCGACGCGGCCAGCAGGTCTCGCAGGCTGCGATGCGGGCTGGCCACCACGCCCATGTCGACGCCGTTCACCGTCTCGGTGACGGTCTCGAAGAAGCCGCCGGGGCCGGTGAGCATGGCGTCGGCCTCGGCGATCGTCATGGCCGGCTGCTGGGTCGCCGCCGGATCTGATGTCTGCGCGCGCTGCTCTGTCACCGGCGCGACATTATCGGCGTCGCGTACCACGACCCGGCGTCACCTTGATCCGATTACGCCACTGACGGCGATCCAGTCCTTCTGTGGACGTCCGCGCCGCGGCTATCCGGCTGTGGGCGGCTGGCGACTCTCGACGAGGTCGTCGAAGTGGCAGGCGGCCCGCCGGCCGACCGCTGCCGGGGTCTCTTCGAGCGCGGGCGAGTCCTCCTCGCAACGGCGGGCCTGCTCGGCGTCGAGCGTCGGGTACAGCCAGCAGCGGGGCCGGAAGCTGCAGCCCTCACCCGCCCCGTCGGCTGCGTCGTCGGGCCTGAGCAGCCGGCTCGTGCTACGGATCCGGCGCTGGCCCAGCACCGGGGCGGCCGACACGAGCGACACCGTGTAGGGATGGCGCGGGCTGTCGAGGACCGCCCTGGTCGGGCCGACCTCCACCAGGCGGCCCAGATACATCACTGCCACGCTCGACACGAGCTGCGGCAGCAGGGCCAGGTCGTGGGTGATGAACAGGAAGGTCAGGTCCTCCTGCTCCTGCAGGGCCTGCAGCAGCTCGATCACCTGGGCCTGGATCGACACGTCCAGGGCGCTGGTGGGCTCGTCGCAGATGATCACCTGCGGTCGCACGGCCAGCGCCCTCGCGATGCAGACCCGCTGACGCTGGCCGCCGGACAGCTCGTGGGGATAGCGCTTGGCGAACGCAGCCGCCAGCCCCACCCGCTCCAGCAGGTCGACGGTCCGCTCGGAGCGCTCGGGCCGCCGGGCCAGCCGGTGGACCCGCATGGCGTCGCTGATGATCCGCTCCACGCTGTGGCGGGGATCGAGGCTGGAGTAGGGGTCCTGGAAGATGATCTGCACCGAGCGGGCCAGCCTCCGGGCGACCCGTCCCGAGCCGGTGCCGTCGCCGGCGCCGGGCTCCACGACCGAGATCCGGCCGGAGGTCAGCGGGGCCAGCCTCATGATGCTGCGCCCCAGGCTGGTCTTGCCGCTGCCCGACTCGCCCACCAGCCCCACCGACTCGCGCACCCTCATCGACAGCGACACGCCGCCCACTGCGGGCAGGGCGTCGTGCTGGCGCAGAGCCAGCGCCCCCCGGGAGTAGGAGACGACCACGTCGCTCAACTCGAGCAGCACCCCGTCTTGTCGAGGTGCATGGAAGGAGCGGTCGCCCCCCGAGGCCGCGCCCATCCTCAGCACGTTTGCCCCCTGAGTGCTGCGCCCATCCTCAGCACGGCTCGCCCTCCTGCTCGCCGAGCCAGCAGCGGATGGTCTGGCCGCTGGGCAGCCTGAAGACGGGAGGCTCGACCTGCTCGCAACGGTCGTGGGCGTGGTCGCACCGGGTGCGGAACGGGCAGCCGCTCGGCAGGTCCCGGGGATCGGGCGGGCGTCCCCGAATCGGTGTGACCCGGCCCCCGTCGAGGCGGGGCACCGACTCCAGCAGCGCCTTCGTGTACGGATGCGACGGCTGCTTGACGACGGCCTCGGTGTCCCCCGACTCGACCACCGCGCCGGCGTACATCACCATCACCCGGTCGGCGAACTCCGAGACCAGCGACAGGTCGTGGGTGATGAACAGGATTCCCGTGCCCCGCTCGTCCTGCAGTGTGGCCAGCAGGTCGATCACCTGAGCCTGCAGGGTCACGTCGAGGGCGGTGGTGGGCTCGTCCGCGATCAGCAGGGACGGTCCCGCGATCATCACCGTTGCGATCATGGCCCGCTGGCGCATCCCGCCGCTCAGCTCATGGGGATAGGCCGACGCGCACCACTCGGGGTCGCGGATGCCGACCTCGGCGAGGCTGTCGAGCACCTTCCGGCGCACCGTGTCCCGGTCCAGGCGCTGGCGCAGGCGGGGTACCTCGGCGATCTGCCTGCCCACCTTCATGGTGGGGTCGAGACTGCTCTGGGGGTCCTGGAAGATGATCCCGATGCGGGTGCCCAGCAGATCCTGGAGGTCCTCCCGACGCCCGGCCGAGAGAGCCATGGCCTCGAACTCGAACCGGTCGGCCTCGACCGCGGCGCTGTCGGGATGGAACAGGCCGAGCATCCCGAGAACCGATGCGCTCTTGCCCGACCCGGACTCGCCGACCAGGGCCACCGTCTCGCCCGCTCCCACGGTCAGGTCGACGCCGCGGACCGCGGGCACCACTCCGGCCACGGCACGGAACGAGACGGTCAGGCCCTCGACGGCCAGCACCGGGGGGCGCTCGGCGGTGGAGCCGGCGTCCACCATCGCCTACTGCCTCACCCTCAGGGTGGGATCCAGCCGCTCCCGCAGCCAGTCGCCCAACGTGTTCATGGCCAGGACCACCCCGGCCAGGAGCGCGCCCGGGAAGACGGTCAGCCACCAGGCCTGCTGGATCAGCCCCCGGCCCTCGGAGATCATCAGTCCCAACTCGGCCTGAGGGGGCTGGACGCCCAGGCCCAGGAAGCTGAGAGCCGCCGCGAACATGATCAGCCTCGGCACGAAGAGGGTCACGATCACGATGACGGGCGCGAAGCTGTTGGGCAGCACGTGGGAGACCAGGATGCCCGCGTCGGACTTCCCCATGGCCTTGGCCGCGTCGATGTAGGACTCCTCGCGGATCTTGAGCACCTCGCCCCGCACGATGCGGTAGTAGAAGAGCCACGAGCCCACGCCCAGGACCAGGACCAGGTTCCGGAACGAGGGGCCGAGAGAGGCGACCACGGCCAGGGCCAGCACCACGAACGGGATGGCCTGCTGGATGTCGGCCACCCGTCCGAAGCCGACGGCCGCGATCTTCTCGTCGTAGTAGCCGGCCAGGATCCCCGCGGTGACCCCGATGACCCCTCCGCAGGCCACCGCGGCCAGCCCGATCAGCAGCGACAGCCTCACCCCGAACAGCATCCGGGTGAACAGGTCCCGGCCGGTGGAGTCGGTGCCGAGCGGGTTGCTCCACGAGCCGCCGTCGAGCCATCCGGGCGGTTGCAGCCGGCGGACCAGTTCGGCGTCCAGCGGGTCGTGCCAGGTGATCCAGGGGGCCAGCACCGAAACCAGTGCGATGACGGCCAGGAAGCCGGCCGACAGGATCAGCGTGGCGCGGGTGCGCCTCCTGGCCGCCTCGGCGGCCCGTGTCAGGCGCCTCGTGCTGGCCGTCGCCTCCTCGACGGTGCCGCCGGTTCGGCGCGCTCGCACCCTCATCGCACCCGCACCCTCGGATCGAGCAGCGAGTAGGCGATGTCCAGCAGCATGTTGGTGGTCACCACGATCAGGCTGACCATGAACACGTAGGCCTGGACCACCGCTATGTCGCGGTTGATGATCGCCTGGTAGGCCACCCGGCCCATCCCCGGATAGGCGAATATCACCTCGGCGATGAGCGCTCCCGACATGATCGAGCCGACCTCGAAGGCGAGGACGGTCACGATCGGGATGGCCGCGTTGCGGGCCACGTGGCGGCCGAACACCTGGGTGCCGTTGAGGCCCCGGGCCCGGGCGGCCCGCACGTAGTCCCGGTCGAGCACCCCGATCAGGCTCGACCGGTAGATGCGCACCACCGCGGGCAGCGTGGGCAGGGCCACCACCAGCCCCGGCATCAACAGGTGCCTCCAGTCGCCGGTGCCCGAGATGGGCAGCCAGTTCAGGTTCACCCCCAGGATGAGGATCAGCATGATGCCCAGCCAGAAGTCGGGGATGGCCTGTCCCATGGCGGCCACCGTCCGGGCCGTCCGGTCGATCCAGGTGCCCTTCCTCAGCGCCGACAGCGCCCCGAGCGGTCCTCCGACCGCCAGCGAGATCGCCAGCCCGACCGCGCCCAGCTTGATGGTCTCGTCGGCCTTCTCGGACACGAAGTCGAAGGCGGGACGGGCCTGCCGGAACGAGTCGCCGAAGTCTCCCCGCACCGCCCGTCCCACGAACTTGGCGTACTGCACCGGGAAGGGGTCGTCGAGCCCGAGCTTCTCGCGGAGGTTCTCGCGCACCTCCAACTCGGCGTCGGGGGGCAGCAGCGCCGCGGTCGGGTCGCCGGTCAGCAGCAGCAGCCCGTGCACCACGAACAGCACGCCGAGCAGCACCAGGATGCTGTGCAGCATCCGGCGGACCAGGAATCTCAGCATTGGGGCCTACAGGGCGAGCGGACTCGGTGCGTCCACCCGCCCTTTCCTAGCGGCTGCCGGCTGGCGGGGCCTACTCGCTGACGGAGACGTCGGTGAACATGATCCAGCCGCGTGCGTGGCTCTTCCAGCCCGAGACCTTGTTGGTGTTGATGCCGGTGGTGCTCTCGGAGTTCCACAGGTACAGCGCCGGGGCCTCGTCCCTGAGGACGTCGGTGATCTGCCAGATGATCTGGTTCCGCTCGTCGATGTCGAGGGTCACCTTCTCCTCGGCCAGCAGCGGCTCCAGATCCTCGTTGCAGTAGGTGCTGATGAGCCCCTCGCAGCGGATCAGGAAGTGGAAGAAGGTCTCGGCCGGATACCAGTAGCTCATGAACAGCGGGTCGTAGTCGCCCGCCAGCAGCCTCTGGTTCCCCAGCCCGGGCTCGATCACCTCGAGCTCGGCGGTGACCCCCACGTCGGCGAAATAGTCCACCAGCGCGGTCAGCACGTCGGACAGGACGATGTTCTGGGCGGTGAGCTTGAACGTGAACCCGTCGCCGTAGCCGGCCTCGGCCAGCAGCTCCCGGGCCTTGTCCGGATCGTACGGGTAGGCCTCGTTGTTCGGGTTGTAGCCGAAGCCGCCCGGAACGAAGGGCTGGCCCAGCGGGGTGGCGGTCCCGCCGAGCAGGGCGTCGATGATGGTCTGGCGGTCGACCGCATAGTTCAGCGCCTGCCTGACCCTCGCGTCGGCGAGCGCCTCGAAGCCCCTGGCCGCCTCGCCTTCGGCGTTCTCGGCCGACGTCCCCTTGTTGGACGAGTTGATGCGGGCGATGGCCACCCGCCCGTCGGCGTAGCTGATGTTGGTCATGCCGGCGTCGGTGACCACCGAGCGCTGGTCGAGCGGGACCGCTGCGATCAGGTCCACGCCGCCGGTCACCAGCTCCGACACCCGGGTGGTGGGCTCGGGGATCACCCGCATGATCACCTCGGCGACCAGGGGCTTGCCCTTGGGGCTGCCTTCCCAGTAGTCGGGGTTGGCCTCGAAGGTGGTGTGGCTGTCGATCACGTACTCGACGAACTTGAACGGCCCGCTGCCGATCGGGTTCTGCGCGAACTCGGCCTGGCCGACCTCGGCGTAGTGGTCGGGCGGGACCATCGGGAGCCGCGTGAGGGCGTGCAGCAGCTGCGCGTCCGGACCCGACAGGTGCATGATCACGTGGTGGTCCTCGACGACCTCGACCTCTTCGATGCTGGCGAAGTTCCTGATGAGGTGCGATCCCTCGTCCTCGTCCTGCATCCTGGCCACCGAGGTGGTCACCGACCTGGCGTCGAACGGCTCGCCGTTGTGGAACGTGATCCCCTCCCGCAGCCAGAATTCGAGGGTGGTGTCGGACGTGAATGCGAACTCGGACGCCAGCAGGGGAATGAAGTCGCCCTCGTAGCTGAACGTGATCAGGCTGTCGAACACGGCCTGCGAGAACGTCTCGGCGATGATCTGCTTGGCGAAGTTGGGGTCGAGGTTCTCAGGATCACGGTCCACCGCTACCCGCAGAGTCCCCGAAGGCCCGGTCTCGGCGGGCGCCTCGGCCTCCGCCGCGGGCGCCTCGGCCTCGGCTGCGGCGGCGGCAGCCTCCTCGGCCGCGGCGGCGGCCGCCTCGGCCTCTTCCTGGGCGGCGGCGGCTTCGGCCTGGGCTGCTTCGAGCTGTGCCTCCAGTTCGGCGACGACCTCGGGGTCCACGGCCCCCTCGGCCTCGGCCATGGCCGCATCGAGGGCCTCCTCGGCCTCGGCTGCGGCGGCGGCGGCCTCCTCGGCGGCCGCCTCGGCTGCGGCGGCCTCTTCCTGGGCGGCGGCGGCTTCGGCCTGTGCCTGCTCTAGAGCAGCGGCATCCGCCGCGCTCGTGTCCGGGGCCGCCTCTTCATCGTCGCCGCCGCATGCGGACGCGACAAGCGTGAGAACAGCCAGCGCCGCGATCACGCGCCAGAACTTGGTCATCGTTGTTTCCCCCCGATGTGTTGTTGAGTAACCCCTGGTCGCACGCGGCACACACGAGCCGCGGTGCCGTTGCGACCGGGTGAAACTACCGCGGCGGCTGTCTGGCCGCCAAGGCGGCAGGGCCAACCGAATACCGGTAGGTTCGGCTGGAACATGGCCGGAAGAGTCGCTCTCGGGCTGGAATCCCTTCTCGATCCACGCAGCGTCGCCCTCGTGGGCGCCTCCAGGCGCACCTCCCGATGGGGCTTCCTGTTCGTGCGAGGCATGGAGCAGGGCGCGACCCGGCGGAACAACTACTACATCAGCCGCTCCGTCGACGACCCCGAGACCGGCTGGTACCCGAGCATCGAGGCGCTGCCCGAGGTCCCCGAACTGGTGGTGCTGCTCATCGGGGACGAGGGGTCACGCCAGCAGGTCGAGCTGTGCCTGGAGCTCGGCTCGAAGGCGGTGGTCACCATCGCCACGCCCTTCACCGGCCGGGACGACCCCCTCCTCGACCGGATCGCGGCGGCGGGCATGGTGGTGCTGGGACCCAACACGATGGGGCTGGTCTGCACCCACACCCGGCTCGACCTGGCCCCGCCCCTGCTGCACGGCGAGCCCCGCGATCCCGGCCGGGTGGCCGTGGTCAGCCAGAGCGGGACGGTGTCGGCCGACCTGGCGCTGGAGCTGTACGCCCGCGGCGTCGGCCTGTCGACCTTCCTCGGAGTGGGCGACCAGTACTGCCTGACCACGAGTGGGACGATCCGGGCGCTGGCCGACGACGACCACTCGGAAGCGGTCATCGTCTACCTGGAGGATCCACTCGACGGCCAGGACTTCCGGGCCGCACTCGAATACGCCCGGGACCGGGACATGGCCGTGGTCATCATGCCCGCGGGCGACACCGGGGCCTCAGCCCGGGCGGTCGCCTCCCACACCGGCGCGCTGGCCACCGACGCCCGGGTGCTGAGGGCGGTGTGCGAGCAGTCGGGGGCCTGGCTGGCGACCTCACCGGCCGACGCGGTCGATCTCGCCTGTGTGGCGGTCAGGCGGCGCTGGGCCGCGGGCCGCAGGGTGGGGGTTCTCTCCGAGGGAGGCGGCGCGGTGGCCCTGGCCGCCGACGTCCTGGGTCGGGCCGGGCTGGTGCTGCCCGGTCTCAGCGACCAGACCCGCGACCGGGTAGGGCTCCGTCCCGGGGCCAAGGAGCTGGCCGACAACCCGGTCGACCTGGCTCTCGTCGGGGCGGTGCGAGAGAGCCCGATGGTGTACGCCGACACGGTCCGGGTGCTGGCCGAGAGCTGTGAGGTCGACCAGGTGCTGATCGTGGGCCAGTTCGGCGATCTGATCGGGATGAACCCCGAGCGCGAGGACATCGAGGCTTTCGAGGCCGAGGAGCGCCAGGCCGTGACCGCGATCGTCGATGCCAGCGAGCGCACCGGCGTCCCGGTGGTGATGCAGTCGTTCAGGCCCGCGCCCGGCCTGTTCGAGGAGCTGGTGGCGGGCGGCGTCCTCGTGGTTCGCCAGCTCGACCATGCCGCCCGGCTGCTGCGTCTCGGTGTGGCCGATGCCGGGCTCGAGGTCGGCATCGGCGGCGGGGACGGCTCCCGGACGGGATCCCAGAACCTCACCTACTTCCAGTCTCGGGAACTGCTCGAGCGGTACGGCGTACCGCTGGCGCACAGCACCCCGGTGGCCGATCCCGAGGCTGTGCTGTCGCTCGAACGCCCGCCCGGGCCGATGGTGGTCAAGGCGCTCGGGCGGATCCACAAATCCCGCGGCGGCGGGGTCGAGGTGGGACTGCCGGATGCAGCCGCCGCGGCGGAGGCGGTGGAGCGCATGCGGCGCGATCTCGGGGCCGAGGAGTTCGCCGTCGAGCCGGACGCATCGGTGCCGGGGTCGGTCGAGCTGATCGTCGGGGCCCGCCGGACCGGGCGGTTCGGGATCGTGGCCCTGCTCGGCATGGGCGGGACCCACACCGAGCAGATCGACGACATCTCGCTGGGCTTCGCCCCCCTGGACGGGGGCGCCTTCGACGCTATGGTCGCAGGTTTGCGGTCAAGGGACCTGATCTGGCGGGGGAGCGAGCCGAGGATCGACCTCGCCTCAGTCCGATCGGTGCTGCAGTGTCTGGTGGCGCTGCTGGAAGAGCGCCACGATGTGCTCTCCGCGGAGGTCAATCCCCTCCTGTGCACCGGCGAGGCTGTGATAGGACTGGACGCGAGGGTCGTTTGCGAGGGGAGAGCGCCATGACTGCAACCGGGGAGTCGCACGCAGAGCCCCTGGTCGTGGTCAGCGAGGGCCACCGGGTCGGCCGCATACGGTTCAACCGCCCCGCCAAGCTGAACCCGCTGAGCTCGGCCGTGCTTCTGGAGCTGAGCGCGGCTCTGAGCGACTTCGGCCGGCGCGGCGACATCCACTCGGTGGTGATCGAGGGCACGGGCCGGGCGTTCTCGGCCGGCTTCGACCTGTCGGGCACCAACCGGCCCGAGACCCTGGGCGAGTGGATCGTTCAGGTGTCCGACAGCTTCGACGCCTTCCGGGACATCCTGTCGTCGCCGATCCCGACCATCGCTGCGGTGCGGGGAGCCTGCGTGGGCGGGGCCTTCGACCTGGCCACCTGCTGCGACCTGATCGTGTGCTCCGACGATGCCTTCTTCGGGTACACCGAGGCCGCCTTCGGGATGGGGGCGACATCACTGGTGCTCCCGTTCACCATCGGGCGGGCCCGCGCCAACGAGGTGCTGCTCACCGGTGGGCGGATCTCGGCCGAGCGGGCCCTGGCCTGGGGCATCGTCAACGCGGTCGTGCCCGGTGACGAGCTGGACGAGGCAGTGGACCGCTACACGGGGCGGTTCGCCAACATCCCCCTGCCCGGCCTGAGCCACAACCGGCAACACCTGCAGCGCATCTACGAGCTGATGGGGCTGGACCGGGTGGTGGCCATGGGCCAGGACATCACCACGCTGCGCCTGGCCAACCGCGAGGGCTCCACCGAATTCGACGAGCTGGTGCGCACCCACGGGCTCAAGGAGGCCCTGCGGATCTTCAAGGAGCGCATGCCCCAAGTCATGGACTGACCCATGCCAGCCGATCGGTTGATCGGTTCGCGGGCAGCTGGCGCCTCCGCTCGACCTCCAGGTCTTGAGGCGAGCGGGAGTCGAACCGCGGCACGGCCCGACTCCCGTTCGGGGGTGAGAATGCTGCCGGTCAGCTCCGAGCGTTCGTCAGCCAGATGTCGACCAGGGCCCGGTTGTCGGCGATCCATGCGGCTGCGTCGGCCTTGGCGTCGGGGTTCGCCTTGGCGTTCTGGGCGGCGATGTCAGCCAGCGGGATCTGCACCTGTTCGAGCAGGCGCCGGATGTCCGGGTTGTTGTCGAGGAATTCGGTGTTGGCCACCGCCTGGATGCTGTTGACCGGCCATCCGAGGTTGCAGGGGTTGCTGTTGCAGCCGGCGAGGCTTCTGACCTCGGTGGTGCCCTCATCGTCTTCCAGGGCGGGCGATGTCAGCCATACCGCGTCCACCCCCGGTGCGATCGCCTCGTAGGTCCAGTTGGGTGTCCAGGCATAGAACAGGACCGGCTCACCGGCCGCCACCCTGTCCTGGACTCCCTGCATCAGGTCGCCGTAGGTGCCCGACACCTGCTCCACGTTGTCGCCCCAGTCGAGTTCGGCAATGTGGTTGTCGATGATGGTGGCGCAGCCCCAGCCGTCGTTGCACCCGATCAGGTCGGCGAGGCCGTCGCCGTCGCGGTCGAACACCGCGGCGACCGACGAATCCGCGAGATCGCTCATCGAGGCGATGCCCATGCTGTCCGCGGTGGCCTTGTCGATCATGTACCCCTGGAGAGCACCGGACTCGACCTGCTGTCCGACCGCTTCAATGCTGCGCTCGTACTCCAGCCCGGCGGCTGTCTCCGCCGTGAGGAAGATGTCGTGGGTGGGGAACCAGCCGTTGGCCCACAGGTCGTACTGCCCGCCGTCGAGTGCCGGATAGAAGGAGTACGGATTGAGGGTGTGGGCGGCAGGGTCAGTGACCTCGTAGCCGAGCTCGCCGATGAGCTGGGCGTAGATCTCGGCCTGCATGTAGCCGCTGGACCAGTTGGCCCGGGCCATGGTCACCGTGTTGTCCTCCTCCTCGCCGGAGAAGATCACCACGAGCGCCACGACGACTAGGGCGATCAACGCTCCGACCAGGACCAAGGTGTTGCGCTGTTGCTTTCTCATATTGAGCCTCCTCGCTTCCTAGTTCGGCCCGTCACGCCGTCGGACCCTGCTGGAGCCGGTCCTTGACGGTTGCGATCAGGCCGCTGTGCTGCGAGCGGAAGATCTGTTCGTCGTAGTGGCTCTCGAGCAGGTCGAGCTCTTCGGTGAAGGCCTTCTTCATGCTCCAGCACATGATGAGAAGGATCACTGAGAAGGGCAGTCCGATCGATACCGCCGCGGTCTGCAGGGCGCTGAGTCCGCCGCCGATCAGCAGCGCGATCGCCACCAGACCCTCCATCACGGCCCAGAACACCCTCTGGGGCTTGGGCGAGTCGAGCTTGCCCCCGGAGGTGAGGTGGTCGACGACCAGCGAGCCGGAGTCGGAGGAGGTCACGAAGAACGACACCAGCAGCAGAACGCCGATGAACGAGACGATCTGGGTGAGCGGGAACGCCTCCAGCATGTCGAACAGGGCGGTGGCCACGTTCTCGTTGACCGCGGTGGCCACGTCGCGCTCCCCGGTCATCTGCAGGTTGATGGCCGAGCCGCCGAAGACCGACATCCACAGGAAGCACAGGATCGACGGCAGGAAGATCACTCCCACCAGCAGCTCGCGCACCGAGCGGCCCTTCGATATGCGGGCGATGAACATCCCCACGAACGGCGACCACGAGATCCACCATCCCCAGTAGAAGATCGTCCACCACGCCTGCCACTGGGTCTCGCTGAAGGCCGCGTTCCAGAACGCGAACTCCGGCAGGACCTGGACGTAGTAGCCGAGGCTCTGGGTGTACAGCGACAGGATGAACAGCGTCGGGCCCACCAGCAGCATGAAGATCAGGAAGGCTCCTGCCAGCCAGATGTTCAGCTCGCTGAGTCGCTTGACCCCCGCATCGAGGCCCGCAACCACCGAGATGGTGGCCAACCCGGTGATGGCGAGGATCAGAATGATCTGGAACGCGAGGTTGTCGGGCAGCCCGAAGAGCTTGTTGAGACCGGCGGACGCCTGCTGCGCACCGAACCCCAGCGATGTGGCCAGCCCGAACAGGGTGGCGATAACCGTGAGGATGTCGATGGCGTGGCCCCAGGGGCCGTAGATCCTCGGCCCGAGAATCGGATAGAAGATCGACCGGAAGGTGAGCGGCAGCCCCCGGTTGTAGGCGAAGAAGCCCAAGGCCAGCGCGGTCAGCCCGTAGAGGGCCCAGCCGTGGATCCCCCAGTGCAGGTAGGTGGTGGCCAGAGCGGCCTTGCCGGCGTCGGCGCTGCCGGGCATCACATCGAAGAGCGGCGCCGGCGATGTGAAGTGGAAGATCGGCTCTGCGACCCCCCAGAACATCAGCCCGATGCCCAGCCCCGCCGACAGCAGCATCGCATACCACGAGGGGGTGGAGAACTCCGGCAGGGCGAAGGGACCGCCCAGTTTGATCTTCCCGTAGCGGCTGAAGGCGAAGTAGAGGGCCACCAGCACGAAGATGTTGAAGTCAAGGATGTAGAACCAGCCGAGCGACCCGTTGATGAAGTCGAGAATCTCACTGAACACGTCCTGGGTAGCGTCGACGAATATCGACAACAAGATGAACACCACCAGGAAACCTGACGCCCAGAACGTCACCTGGGGATGGATGTCGAATCCGGCCCGCACAATGTTGCGGTCCCCCGGTTCCCTGTCGGCCACCTCCGGGTAGAAGTCGATGTCGGGATCGACCTGCAGACCCTCGAATGACTTGCGGTTGGCGATCGCCTCCTCCCGGCGGCGTTCCTCCTCCTCCTCCCAGTCATGCAGAGCGAGGGTCGCCTCGGTCAGATTGACATCGGTGTCGTCGGGCGATCGGTGGATCCGCGGATCCCCCGACGCGGTGGTATCGGCGTCGTCCATGACGGTCCTCCGGGTTGTGGTCCCCTTTAGGCCTGGAATGGACTCAGCGCCGGTGCGCCGGGTCTCCCGGTATCCAGGCTCACCGCGACCGTAGCATGGATTCTTGATCTGTGCAGATGGACCCTGGGCAGAATGGTAGTACTGACTATAATTCTATACCACGAACTATTGGACAGCGCTCGGATGGGCTAGCCTCGAACAGCGCCTATCCGGGGGCCGCCCATGCGACGAGCCTCAATCGCCATCGTGCTGCTCATGGTGGCCATGCTGGCCCTGCCGCTGGGCGAAGCGGGCGCGCAGAGCGCGGCCGACGAAGCCCCCCGGGTTCGGCTGGCCCGGGCCACCTGGGACACCGGCTGGTTCCAGGCGGAGGTGTACAAGCTCCTGTTGGAGCGGCTCGGCTACCGGGTGGACGGCCCCGTCACGATGGACAACGCGGAGTTCTACGAGGCGGTGGCGGCGGGCGAGGTCGACTTGTGGGCCAACGGCTGGTTTCCCGCTCACGACGTGTTCATCGCCGACGATGCCCCCGTGTCCAAGGTCGGCACCGCGGTGGACGACGGAGCCCTTCAGGGCTACTTCGTCGATGCCGCTACGGCCGCGATGCACGGGATCTCCAACCTTGGAGACCTCGCTGACCCGGCGGTGGCCGCGCTCTTCGATCACGACGGGGACGGCCGGGCCGACCTGGTGGGCTGCAACGTCGGATGGTCCTGCGCGGCCACCATCGACCACCATCTGGAGGTCTACGGCCTTGCCGGCACGGTCGAGCAGGTGCAGGGCGACTACTCGCCCCTGATCACCGAGACCATCGACCGTTACCAGTCCGGCCGGCCCGTCCTGTACTTCACGTGGACGCCCAACTGGACGGTGGGCGAGCTGGTGCCCGGCTCCGGCGTCGTGTGGCTGGAGACCCCGTTCCCGTCGTTGCCCGAGGACCAGGCCTCAGCGCTGGACCGGACGGCCATCGCAGGGATCGACGGGTGCGCCAACGATCCCTGCCAGACCGGCTGGCCTCCCAACGACATAAGGGTGGTGGCCAACTCCGACTTCCTGGACGCCAACCCTTCAGTGCGGAGGCTCCTCGAGCAGGTGGTCATACCCCTGGAGGACATCTCCGCCCAGAACGTCGCCATGGTGCAGCACGGCGGGGACCCGTCCGACATCCGGCATCACGCCGAACGGTGGATCGAAACCAACCTGGCGACGGTCACGCGGTGGACCGAAGCCGCAGATCCCGACGCGGTCAGCCTGGGCGGCACTGCACTGGACGAGGCGGCCCCGGGGGGCACGCTGACGGTGGCCGCCCGAGCGCTGCCGCCGTTCGTGATCTACGAGAACCGTTCCTACAGCGGCTTCGAAGTGGAACTGGTACGCCTCGTCGCGGCCAAGTTGGGAAGGGACGTAGAGATCTACGCGGTGGACACCGTGGCCAAGCAGATCGACGATGTCGGGCGGGGCGTCGCCCACGTCGGCCTGGGAGGGGTGGCAATCACCGAGTCGCGCGAGGAGGCCGTCGACTTCTCGCTGCCCGTGCTCGACTCCGGCCTGACCATCCTGGCCCCGACCGAGGACTCCCGCGGCATCGCAGACCGCATCCTCTCGTTCTTCGACGCCATATCGTCGTCCGACCTGCCCTGGCTCCTGGTGGTGTTCGGCGTGGCCGTGCTGGTGGCCGCGCACCTGATCTGGTGGCTGGAGCGCCATAGCAATCCCGACTTCGCAGTCCCGTACCGTCGGGGAATCTGGGATTCGTTCTACTGGTCGGTGGTGACCATGAGCACCGTGGGGTATGGCGACAAGGTGGCTCGGGGCACTCGGGGCCGCGTGCTCGCCCTCGTCTGGATCGCGTTGGGGACCCTCGTCTTCGCGAGCTTCACTGCCGCCATCGCCTCCTCGCTGGCCGTCAGCGAACTGCGCTCGGGGATCTCGGGCCCCTCGGACCTCCCCGGCCGGCGGGTCGCCACCGTCACCCACTCGGCGGGTGAGACGTACCTGCCCTCGATCGGAGTCGGTCCGGTGCTGGTGGAAGACATCGACGACGCCTACGCCCTGCTGTCGGCGGGCGAGGTCGATGTGGTCGTGTTCGACGCTCCGGTGCTCCAGTTCCATGCGGCCCGGGAGGGGGCCGGGGAGGTCGCAGCCGTGGGCGCGGACTTCCAGCGGGTGCAGTACGGCCTGATGGTCAGCGAGGACGATCCCGAACTGCGGGAGAGCATCGATCTCGCCCTGCTCGACCTCATCGAGAACGGCGTCTACCAGCGGCTCCACGACGCCTGGTTCGGCGCGTCGCGTTAGGAGTCAACCGCGGCCGCCGGACAGCCGCTGCGGGGTCCCCCCGAACCGCCGCGGTCGAGGTGGTCGTAGGTGGCGGTCTCGATGTCGGTGTAGAGCTGGTAGGAGCGGGCGTCGGCGAAGGGCAGCTGCTGGCTCGAGTAGGCGCCGGCGACCTGATTGTCCATGTCGATCCAGAAATAGGAATTGGCGATTCCGGCCCACATGAGCCCGCCGGCGGGGCGGCCCGTGGGCAGCGGCTCCTGGTTGATCTGGAATGTCAGTCCCCAGGTCTTCTCGACTCCTGGGAAGAACTCGGCGTCGTGGGTGAGCTCGGGCATGGCCGAAGGCAGGGCGACCACCCGCAGGTCGCCGATGTTGTTCACCGTCATCTGGTCGACCGTCTCGGGGCGAAGCACCTCGACGCCGTCGCGGCTGCCCCGGCCCAGGATCATCTGCAGGAAGCGGCAGTAGTCCTCGACCGTGCTGAAGAGGCCACCGCCGCCTGACGGGTACTCAGGCTCGGGGGACGGGGCCCGGTCCGCGACGGCGAGCGAGCCGTCGGCGAGCCGCCTGTGCAGGGCGGCCCGGCGGGATCGCATGTCGTCGTTGAGGGCGAAGCCGGTGGAGTCCATGCCCAGCGGCCCGAGGATGTGCTCCTCGAAGTAGTCGTCGAGCCGTCGACCCGTGACCCGCTCGACCATGCGGCCCACGAAGTCGATGCTGATGCTGTACATCCAGCGCTCTCCGGGATCGAACAGCGCCGGAACCGGCTCCGCCCGCCTCACCAGTTCGCCGCTGGTGATCGAGTGGGTCCCGGTGGTCTGCTGGTATCGCAGCAGGAGCTCGTTCCAGTACTGGTAGCCGAAGCCGGCCGTGTGGGTCAGCAGGTGCCGCAGGGTGATCGGACCTGTGGCCGGGCGCACCACGGGCCGGCCGTCGTCGTCGAAGCCCTCGAGCACGCCCGCTTCGGCCAGATTGGGCAGCACGCTCGACGCGGGCTCGTCCAGAAGCAGCTCGCCCCGCTCCACTAGCTGCATGGCGGCGGTGCCGGTGATGGCCTTGGTCATGGAGGCGATCCAGCAGACCGTGTCGAGCGTCATCGGGCCGGCGCCGGGCTCGGCTGATCGTTCCCCCGCAGCTGCTGCGGCGAGGATGCCGTCGCCGGCGACGACCTGGGCCGCGGCCCCCACCACGTCTCCGGCCCCCGCGCCCCTGTCGAGGATCGCCTGCACCTCATCCTGCAGCGTCAATAGGGCCTCCCGCCGCCGCGCCGAGCCCCGCCGCACTGGTTCCAGTTGTGGTCTGTCCCGGGGAGAGCAGGGACTCGACCGACGCGGCCCAGTCGATGTGGCCGGCGACTGTCGCGGGGTCGAATCCGGGCACCGCCAGCGACGACACTCCGAGCTCGCGGGCGATGGCCGCGATCGGGGCGGGGTCGGGACTCTCGAAGACCAAGTCCTCGAGCGCGCCGGGCGGGACGAGTGCTCCGGCGGCCGCGGTGTCACCTCTCACCAGTTGCTCCCGGATGGCTTCGCCCCGGCCGTCGTCGAGTCCCCACGCCTGCCGCACGGCCGCCGCGGTGTTGAGGGACGCGTAGACGGCGACGTGCATGATCGACGCGAGCGGGGCGTCGTCGTGGCGGACGAGCGGGGCCCAGATCAGCTCCGGCGGCCTGCGCCGGCGGGCGGCACCGTCGCGGACGATCGACACGGAGCGCTCCAGGTCCGACGCTGGGATGGCCCACAGCAGCACCCGGTCGGCAAGCGCCCCCGCCGCACGCATCATCTGATCGCCCCGCCCCGCCATCAGGATCGGCACTGGATCGAGGCCGACGTCGAGGCCGCGGCCGGATGCCTCGTCGAGTGTCCCGCTGTCGGCGACCTCGTGAAGGAAGGTGACGAGTTCGGTGACCATTGCCGCGGCGTCCCGCCGGGAGATCCCGGCCGCCGCGGTGACCTCGGATCCACCGGCCGCGACCCCGCAGAACACGCGCCCGGGCGCCATCTCCTGCAACGTGGCCAGCGCAGAGGCCGTGTGGAACCGGTGGCGCATGTACGGATTCGTCATGGCCGGGCCCAGCTCGATCCGCTCCGTGGCGGCGGCGACCGGGCCGAGCAGCAACCACACGTCGCGCCACCAGAAGGCGTCGGCGACGCCGATCCACCGCGCCCCCGCGCCCTCGGCAGCCTGAGCCAGCGCCACCGCCTGGCCGACGTCGGGGTTGGGCACATGGTTGATCACGCCGACCATCGGTCATCCCCCAGCTCGACGGTCATGGCAGCGAATGCCTCAGCCGCATGGTCGACACCTTCGCGCAGGTCGTCCTGGACGAGGGCGAGACCGATGCTCGTGGGCCGGTGCTCGCGCACGAGCCCGGCCAGTCTGGCGCCCACCACCGAGGGGCTTCCCACCAGCATCACCCGTTCGAGCACCGTGTCGTCGACCAGCCTCCGCGCCGGTTCCGGGTCGCCGTCGCGGATCGCCCGGGCCGCGGCCTGCACGGCGGCCACGTCGAGCCCGAGCTCGTCCCTCACCTCGGGCGGGGTGTCGAGCAGCGCCCAGATCATCTCGGGCCGGTGCCGCTCCACCGCCTCGTCGGTGAACGCCACGCTCGGGTACAGCGCGATGTCGATCGATCGCACCGAGCGGGCCCAGCCGACCACGGCCGGGTAACGGAACGGGGGCATCCCGGACACGAAGGCACCGTCGGCCCGCTGCGACGCGAGCCGGTTCAGGCGGGGACCGCGGGCTCCTATGAACACCGGCAGGGGCGCACCGGCGGACGCCTCGGTGACGGCCACATCGGGCGGCGAGTACAGGGCCGTGGGCTCCGCGGCCGCGACCGCCCGGGCGATGTCGAGGAACTCTTCCATGCGGTGTAGCGGCCGGGAGGCCTCCAGGCCGAACGGCGACAGCGACATCTGGCCGCCCGCGCCCACCCCGAGCACGGCTCGGCCGCCGCTGAGCTCGTGGATGGTGAGCATGCTGGCGGCCGTCACCCCGGGATGGCGCACATAGGGGTTGGTGATGCCGGTGGCCAGCCGGATCCGGTCGGTGACCACCGCGGCCGCGGCGAGCACGGCGAAGGGGTCGCGTGCGGGGCCCTCGTCGCCCACCCACAGCTCGTCGAGGCCGAGATCCTCGACTTGGCGGGCCAGGTCGACCAGCTCGGGTGCGGGCGGCTCGGGAAAGATCCACACGCCGACCGCGGGAGCGGTGTCGCCGCTCACGGCATCGGCCTACTATCGCGGCCATGGCCTGGATCGACACCGTCTCGTGGGCCGACTCCGAGGGCCCGCTCCGGGACGCCTACGACTGGCAGGCCGCGGCCCTGGGGGAGCCGGCCGAGTTCACGATGCTCGGGAGCCTGTATCCCGCCATCGTCGAGGAGCGGCTCCGGCTCTACCGCACCGTCGAGCACTGCCCGTCGCAGCTCAGCGCGGTCGAGCGACAGTCGGCCGCGCTGGTGACGTCCCGGCTGAACGGCACCGACCACTGCGCGTCGGGGCTGCGGCTCAAGCTCGAGTCGCTCGGCCTGGCCACGGCGGTGCTCGACGCCATAGACGCCGATCCCGCCAATGTGGACTCCGGCGACGGTCGCTTCGACGCGATCTGCGCCTATGCCGCCAAGCTGACACGGTCGCCGGACGCGGTTGTCCACCACGACGTCGACCGGCTGCGCGAGCACGGGCTGGGCGACCTCGACATCCTCGATCTCAACAACATGGTCGCCTACTACGCCTATATCAACCGGGTGGTGATGGGCCTCGGGCTTCGCAGTGTGATAACCACCACCGAGCAGGCGACGAGCGCGGTTCCGGGCGAGCGCTGACACCGGTTGCCTCACAGTCGCGGCATCACTTCGGAGGCGAGGATCTCCACGGTTCGCAGCGAGCTGGTGTCATCTTGTCCGGGGATGATCGAGAGGTCGCCCACTCCGAGCTCGGCGTAGCGGCCGACGGCGTCGACCATCTCGTCGACCGAACCGGTGGTCGCGTGCCACTCGACGACGTCGCCGGTCACATCGTGGGCGCCGTACTCGAGTCGGGTCCGGTGGGCCAGGAACTCCCCACCGGCGTCGAAGAACCGCTCGGCGACCGGTGCGAGCTCGTCGGGCGTGGCCCGTGAGGACAGGAAGGGCAGGCCGAGCGTCACCGCTCGGGCCATCGTCTTGGCCGCTCCGGCCAGCCACACCGGCGGCGGGCCGGCGTCGGAGGGTCCGGGCGACAGGGTCTGATCGAGGAGCAGCCGGCGGAGGTCGGCGAGGCGTTCCTCGAATACCGCCGCACGGTCGCCGAAGGCGATGCCCCCCGCTTCGAGGTCGTGGGCCCAGAACCCGGGCGTCACGACGAGAACGAGTCCGCCGCCGGCCATCCGGTGGAGGGTGTTGGCCTGTTTGGCGAGCCAGGCGGGGTCACGCAGTGGGAGGACAGCGGCGGCGATGCCGGTGCGGGCCGTGGGGAACCGTCCGGCCAGCCAGGCCAGCTCGGTCAGGCTCTCCATCGCGCCGGCCCAGCCCACGAAGTCGGGGTTGGCGAGATAGCCGTCACCGAGCCAGAGCGTGTCGAGGCCGCCGTCGACCGCGATCCGGCTCAGCTCGAGCGTGGTCTGTCGGGTCGTGGCAAACGGCGAGATCCCGACCCGCATCTCATCGATGCTACGGGGGATCGCCCGAGTGTGGTGGTTGACGGCCGTCAGCGGACGATCCGCTCGTCGAGGAGGCTCAGCAGCCTGGTCGTGGTCCTCCAGTTGCGGATGGTCATGTCCTGGTACTGCGGGGTGCTGGCGATCCGGCTCATCCGGCTCTGCGACAGCCGCTCGCTGAGGCGCGAGAAGTAGAGCACCCCGGCGCCGGGCCATGCCTGGTCGACGCCGTCTCGCAGGTCCACGGCCTGCAGGGCTCGGTGGCTCGTCAGCGGCGCCTTCAGGAAGATCACATCGCAGTGGTGGACGTCCGGTTCTGCGCCGAAGGAGTCCGGCGCCCGGTCGACGACGCTGCGGAGTTGCCGGTGCGAACGCACCACGACAACGAGCGACAGGCCGAATGCGCTCTCGAGCATCGTCTCGATATCGCGCTCCAGTGAGACCCGTGGCCCGTCGGACTCGAACAGGACGTTGCCGGACTGGATGTAGGTGCTGACCGCTGAGTACCCGGCGACCTCGAACGCGGCGCGCAGGTCGGCCATGCGGACGATGTTCTTGCCGCCCACATTGATTCCCCGCAGCAGCGCCACACAGTCCGTCCCCGCCATCGGCCAGGACCGTAGCCCGCCCGCCTTCCCAGTAGGGCAGGCCGACCGCCTGCGTCAGGAACTCCGGGTGTCGACGGCACGTGCCTGGGCGGCCGGGTGAAGGCTTGTAGGGTCGTCGGTATGGATCGGGTGCTCACGTTCCCCGGTGGAGGGGTGCCGGCCGCCGCGGTCGTGTGGCGCTTCGATCCCTCTGGCGGTCCCGGAGGACAGCACGCCAACCGCTCCAGCACCCGGGTCGAGGCCGTGGTCGATCTCACAACGGCCGGCGATGTTGGGCCCGAGGTACGGGAGCGGCTCGTTGCGAGGTTCGGTGCCGAGCTGCGAGTGGTCGTTGATGACACCCGATCACAGGCCCGCAACCGTGAGATCGCGCTCGATCGTCTGGAAGCACGGCTGCGCGACGGGCTGGCCGTCGCCAAACCGAGGAAGCCGACCCGGCCGCCGCGTGCGGCCAAGGCCCGGCGGTTGCAGGCGAAGCGCCGTCGCTCCGAGACCAAGCGCGGCCGCGGCCGCATCGATCGCGCCAGTCACGACGCCTAGGCTTGGAGCTTCAGCTCCTAGCTTCCAACGTTACGCCACAACGCGCAGCTCGGGTTCATCGACGAGCAGCCTGCACCGATGCCGGGCCGCGGGCGCGTTCGGCGTTCTGGTCTGTCTTAGAGCCGGTCGGGTTCCATGTGGCACCACTCGAAGGTGCGCAGCCACCATCCGTTGTTGCGGTCCACGATGATCTTGCCGTAGGTCAGGCCCCACGGCTCTGCTGGGATGGTGATCTGCCAGCGCACGGTGCTGTCGCTCGATTCGGTGACCTCGATCCGGTAGCTCGCCACCGGCAGGTCCTTGAGCGGCTCACTGAGGAGTTCGCCCGGCGTGTCGCGGCCCACGGCGTCTTCGGCGTAGTCGATGTGTGTGTCTGACATCATCGGGCACGCCGAGAAGCTGGCGGGCGCCTGCAGATGCTCGTGCTTGTCGGCCAGTATCTGCTTGAGGTGTTCCATGCCGGCGTCGTAGAGGCACCATCGGACCGGTCCGATCTGCCATTGCCCGTCGGGGGTCTCAACGGCGTCGACCCTGCCGACGTGCAGGGCGCCGTCGGAGTCCTCCACCGCGACCTCCCACCGCTCCCACCCGAACCCGCGCTGGAGGACTTCGATGTCATAGAAGGGCTCCGACAGGTCGCCGAGATGAGCCAGCAGCGCCTTGTTGGGCGTCTCGAAGGTTCCGGAGGTCTGCGCGTTCTGGGCCTCCAGGGTCAGCGAGGTGGACAGCCTGCGGCAGGCGTCGTCGTAGAACACCACCGACGCCTCGTCGACGGCAGTGACAAGCGGCTCGGGCGGGAAGTGCAGCCCGTCATAGACCCCGCGCTGGCCGAGGGGAGCCGACAGCTCGACGGTGACCGCGGTGGCCGGGTTGTCCGGGCAGGCGGCCATCCCGGCGACGGGTACCACCGCGAAGGCCACCAGCACCGCGTCGTCGGTCTCGACCACCTGGGGGCCTCGGAGCGCGTCGCCCATCTCGCGGCCGCTGGCGCACCCCTGCTCGGTGACCAGCACATCGACAGTGGTGTCTTCGGGTTCGGGGCGTGCGCCGTGGGCGAGGGTCACCTCGACGCGGGCCAGCCCCGGGGGCAGCGCGATGACCGGCTCGCACGGACGCCCTGACGCCTCGCCCGCGAAGATCCACCGGTCGCCGCGCCGCTCCACGACAGCGGACCCGAAGCCGTACTCGGACAGGGCCGCGAAGGTGGCCCGGTCCGAGTCGATGCTGATCACCACCCATCGCCCCCGCGGCAGCGGCTCGCCCCCGGGCGTGTCCAACTCGGCCCGCAGCACATCCACCGCGGGATGGTCGACCTCGTCGATGGAGGGCGGGTTGATCATCTGCGAGTAGCGCACCGGCGGTGTGCCCGGGCACGACACCAGAGGATCCTCCTCAGCCAGATCCGGGATGACCGCCAGCGGTCCCTCGGGCGGCTGCGGCGTGCGGGTGACATCCACACACACCGCCGAGGGGTCCGGAATCCGCTCGGCGATCTCAGCGATCGCCCCCTCGGGAGGGTTCACCAGATACAGGGTCACCCGCTGGCGCTTGACGTCGTAGCTCGTGCCGTCCAGACCGAACTCCCTCCATTCCTCCCGGGATATGGACCGCCACATCCTGTCCCGCATGGCCTCCACCTCGGCCTCGCTGAACCGCACCTGCACTACGTCGACGACCACGCCGTCGCGCTCGCCCAGGGGCCGGTCGTCGGTGATCGGCGGGGGCGGGTCCACGACGGGGTAGTCGTCCGGGGTTGGCCGTCGAGCCAGGATGGCGGCCCGGTGCGGCTCGGGGTCGTCGGTGAACCCCAGCACGAGCACGCCGCCGCTGGCCCGGTCTATCCAGCGCCCGCCGAAGGTGTCGGGATGCTCCATCGCATAGGTGGCCAGCACGCCCTCGACGATGTGATCTGGATTCTGACGGCCGCCGAGGGTGCCGTCGAGTTGCGACCTCAGCTCCGGGATGTCCTCGCAGCGCGCCAGCCCGTCAGGACCGACGGGAACCTCCCACGGCTCCACCCCCGACGGCACCAACTCGGAGTCGCCGACCACGACGTCACCGGCACCGTCCCCGGAGTCCCTTCCGCACCCCACGACCAGCACCAACACCGCCAACAGTGCCGCTACCGCCTTCATATCCGCTTAGACGACCCAACCACGCCGCGAGTTCCCGGCCCACGCCACACGAACATCCCCAGCCCCAACAGGCCCCACAGGAACCCACCGCTGACGCTCACGGCAGCGACCCGCCACGCACCCACAATGCACTAGCACACACGACGTTCACGCCGTGGGGGCTGGCCATGTCAGGTTGCCGCGGCGATGCTCCATGCTGCTGCCGATGGAGCTGACCGCCGCTATGGCGCGGGCGGCTTGAACAGGAGACTTGAGGATTTCTTGCCCAGCTTGTCACTGACGACGATCCCGCCTCGCGTGCGCCCGTCCGAGTCTTGGT
>Ga0209021_1000165_pt1 | contig 91124 bp, 94 predicted proteins | sample PinacodermFT_FD_187299 | JGI IMG/M metagenome (GOLD analysis project Ga0209021, IMG submission 187299) | Host-associated microbial community of the marine sponge Aplysina aerophoba from Gulf of Piran - sponge pinacoderm, lysed by freeze-thaw... | ecosystem: Host-associated > Porifera > Sponge >... | reverse complement strand
TCGGGCGTCGGCGAACGGGCGGCGTTTGGAGTTGTCGCCGGTGTCCCCCCGCCGCGCGTCAAGTAATCGGGATAACGCCCGTTCAAACCCTCCCCTACAGAATTGCCGATCAGCCGGTCCCGGATTCCGGCTCGCCCGTTCGGGCGGCCGGGGTGCCGCTTGGGTTTGCTGGATGGAATTTTCAGCTTTTGCCGAACGCGCAAGATATGAGCCGCCGGTCTCCCGCGACATGCGCGCCGAGTTGAAGGGGCCGGCCCTGTCCCGCTATGCTGGCCGCCGAGACACGCGGGGAGGGAGGCCGCCCAACCATGACATCCAATGGCATGACAGACGGATTGCAGTTCGCCGAAATCGACGACATCGTCGTCCACTACCGGGTCGACGGGCCGGCCGACGGGCCGAAGCTGGTGTTTTCCAATTCGCTGGGCACCGATTTCCGGACCTGGGACGCCGTAACCGCCCGTCTGTCCGGCCGCTACAGGATCCTGCGCTACGATACGCGCGGCCACGGGCTCACCGCCTGTCCCGAAGGCGCCTATGCCATCGAGCGGCTGGGCGACGACCTGGCCGGGGTCATGGACGCGGCCGGCTTCGACCGGGCCGTGATCTGCGGCCTGTCGGTCGGCGGGGTGACGGCGCAGCAGTTGCACAAGGCCCATCCCGGCAAGGTGCGGGCGCTCATCCTGTGCGACACGGCGGCCAGGATCGGCGACGACGCCATGTGGCAGGCGCGGATCGATGCGGTGATGGGCGAGGACGGCATCGCCGGCATGGCGGAAGCCATCCTGCAACGCTGGTTTTCCGACGGATTCCCGAAGAACGACCCGATCGCCTTCGCCGGCTGGCGCACCATGCTGGTCCACACCCCGGCGGCCGGCTATGCCGGCGTCTCCCACGCGCTCAAGGACGGCGACCTGCGCGATCATTGCGCCGCCGTCGACGTGCCGACGCTGGTAATCTGCGGCGCCGAGGACGGCGCGACCACGCCGGCGATGAACAGGGAACTGGCCGACGCCATTCCCGGCGCGCGCTATCTGGAAATCCCGGACTCGGGTCATCTGCCCTGCATCGAGCAGCCGGCGGCCCTGGCCGGCGCCATCGACGCCTTCATGAAGGATCATGGTGGTGGCTGATCCCGGCGCCGGCGATTCGCACGAAAGGGGCATGGCGACCCGGCGTGCGGTGCTGGGCGACGCCCATGTCGACCGGTCCGCAGCCAGCGCCACGCCGTTCGACGCCGCCTTCCAGCGCCACATCACGGCGCGCGCCTGGGGCGACGTCTGGAGCGATCCGCAGATCGACCGGCGCACGCGCAGCCTGCTGACCATTGCGCTGCTGGCCGCGCTGGGCCATCACGAGGAACTGGCGATGCATGTCCGCGCGACCCGCAACACCGGGGCGACGCCGGAGGACATCCGCGAAGCGTTGATGCATGTTGCCGTCTACGGCGGCGTGCCGGCGGCCAACCGGGCGTTTGCGATCGCCAAGCAAACGCTGGCCGGGATGGCTGCGGAAACAACCGAAAACGGAGGGGACCGATAATGGCCGATCCCGCGCCCTACCGGGCCCGCGACTGGGACGTGCATCCCGCCTACGACTATCCGGCCTATGGGTCGACGAAGCACCGGGCGCCGAAACAGCCCCTGGTGCCGATCCCGCACACGCTGTCCGAGGTGACCGGGCCGTCCTTCGGGCCGGAGGCCGCGCCGGAAGGCGAGGCGGACCTGACGATCAACGCCCGCGTCAACGGCGAGCCGATGGGCGAGCGCATCATCGTCGCCGGCCGGGTTCTGGATGAAAACGGCCGGGCGGTGCCGGAGACGATGGTCGAAATCTGGCAGGCCAACGCCGCCGGGCGCTATATCCACGAGGTCGACCAGCACGACGCGCCGCTCGATCCGAACTTCATCGGCGCCGGCCGCACCGTGACCGACGCCGACGGGCGCTACCGCTTCGTCACCATGAAGCCCGGCGCCTATCCCTGGGGCAACCACTACAACGCCTGGCGGCCGGCCCACATCCATTTTTCCCTGTTCGGGCCGGGCTTCGCGACCCGGCTGGTCTCCCAGATGTATTTCCCCGGCGATCCGCTGCTGCCACTCGATCCGATCTTCAACGCCTCGCCCAATCCCGAGGCGATGCAGGCCCTGGTCGCGGATTTCTCGATGGAGATCACCCGGCCGGAATGGGCGCTCGGCTACGAATGGGACATCGTCCTGCGCGGCCGCGACGCGACCCCGATGGAAGCGTAGGGCGGCGGCATCATGGCTAAGCAGACCGCCTCCCAGACCGTCGGCCCGTTCTTCCTCTACGGCCTGACGCCGGAACTGGCGACCGGCATCCGCTACACCGGCTATACGAGCGAGATGCTGGCGGGCGCGGCGACGGCGGGCGAGCATATCGTCGTCGAAGGCCGGGTTCTGGACGGGGAGGGCAACCCGGTGCCCGATTCGATGGTCGAGATCTGGCAGGCCAACGCTGCCGGCCGGTACCGCCACGACGAGGACGACCGGACCGACGTGCCGCTCGACGATACTTTCCTGGGGTTCGGTCGCACAGGCACGGACAAGGACGGCGGTTTCCGCTTCCACACGGTCAAGCCGGGCGCGGTGCCCGGTCTCGGCAACGCCTTGCAGGCGCCGCATATCGTCGTCTGCGTGTTCGCCCGCGGCATGCTCTCCCACGCCTATACCCGGCTCTACTTTTCAGACGAGGCCGAGGCGAACGGCGCCGATCCGGTGCTCGCCGCCGTTGAGGCCGCCCGCCGCCCCACGCTGGTCGCCGAACGCATGGAGAGCCGCGGCCGGACCGTCTACCGCTTCGATATCCGCCTTCAGGGCGAGGGCGAGACGGTGTTCTTCGATGTCTGAGGCGCTGCGCCGGCGCGCCGTGCGTCGACCGGGCCGGTGACCGTCGGCCCCTTCGCCTCGCGCCTGATCGCGCCGCTGTTTTCCGACCCGGCGGTGAACGCCGCGCTGACCGACGAGGCCGCCATGGCGGCCATGGTGCGGGTCGAGGCGGCGCTGGCGGCAGTGCAGGGGCGGCTCGGCGTTATTCCGGTGTCCGCCGCGGCCCGCATAGGCGAAGCCCTGGAAGATTTCGCCGCCGATTTCAACGCCATCGGCGCCGACACGACCGTGACCGGCGTCCCGACCGTCGAATTCGTCGCCCAGCTGCGCCGTCATGTCGGCGGCGATGCCGCGACTTACGTCCATTGGGGCGCGACCAGTCAGGACATCATCGACACCGGCTTCGTGCTTCAAGCCCGGACGGTGCTGGAAACTGCCGACCGCCGCCTCGCCAGCATCGTTGCGAAGCTGAAGACGCTGGCCGATGCCCACCGGGCGACGCCGATGGCCGGCCGGACCCGGTCGCAGCAGGCCCTGCCGATCAGCTTCGGCCTGAAGGCGGCGCGCTGGGCGCAGCCGCCGATCGCCCACCGCGAACGGCTGGCGCAGATGCGCGCCCGGGTCCTGCGTGTCCAGTTCGGCGGCGCTGCCGGCAATCTCTCGGCGCTCGGGCCGGACGGGCTCGCCGTTGCCGACGCCCTGGCGGACGAACTCGGCCTGGCGCCGGCGCCGGCGAACAGCCATGTCGCGCGGGACGGGATCGGCGAACTGGCGTCCTGGCTGGCCATGGTGGCCGGCAGCCTGGGCAAGATCGGGCATGACGTAGCGCTGATGGCGATGACCGAGGTCGGCGAACTGGCAGACAGCGCCGGCGGCGGCTCCAGCACCCTGCCGCAAAAGGCCAACCCGATCGCGGCGGAAACGCTGATGGCGCTGGCAACCTTCACGGCATCCCAGCTTGCCGCGGTTCATCAGGCCGCACCCCAGGAACACGAGCGGGGCGGGGCAGGCTGGACGGTCGAATGGATGGTTCTGCCCCCGATGCTCGCCGCGGCGGGCGGCGCGCTGCGGACCGCCGACGCTATGCTGGACAGGCTGATCGTCCGGCCCGAACGGATGCGCGCCAATATCGAGGCGTCCAACGGGCTGTTGCTTGCCGAATCGGCCAGCTATGCCCTTTCGGCCCATATGCCCCGGATCGAGGCGCAGGCGATCGTCAAATCCGCATGCCGGGAGGTCGTCGATACCGGGGAAAATCTGATCGATCTGTTGCAGAACCGGACCGCTGCCCCGTGCGATTGGGACAGTCTGCGCGATCCGGCAAGCCGTCTCGAAACGGACAGCAGGTTGATCGACCGGATTTTCGCCGGCTCCTGATTCCGCAGAAATCCGCGGCATTGCAGGAAATGACCTCGCTTTTCGGGCTTGCCATCGCGCGGATTGCATCCCACATCGGGGCCGACGGCATACGACAGCCTGCTGGTCGACTTTTCTACCGGCGGTTCGGACGGGCATTCCGGCCGCTCGAATCGTTCCGTTTGAAGGCCTTCCGGAAGATTGACCGAGTCGTTTCTACCTTCCTGTGGCCTGTCCGGTCATAAATCTTGAACCGTCCGGGCCTAGGGAAGGAATCACTCTGCCATTGCGGCGGATCCGGCAGTCTGTCCATTCGGCTGCCACAACCAGCATGAAGTGAGTACGCAAGTATGCAAACCGGTACCGTGAAGTTCTTCAACACCACCAAAGGCTATGGGTTCATCCAGCCCGATGGCGGCGGCAAGGATGTCTTCGTCCATATCACCGCTGTCGAACGCGCCGGCCTGGGCCAGCTCTCGGAGGGACAGAAGATCCAGTTCGAAACCCAGCAGGACACCCGCGGCCCGAAGGCCGTCAACCTGCAGCAGGTCTGAAGTCGCCACGCCGCCGCTCCGGGATACCGGAGCGGCTGAATTGCAAACGCCCGCCGGCGAAATCCGGCGGGCGCTTTCATACCGGCGCCGCGATGTCGGGCTACAGTTTCAGTTCTTCGATCCGCGCCGGCGGCGCTTTCTTCGGCCCGACGAGCGGACGCCGCTCTCCCTTGTTTCTTTCTTTCTCAAGCGCGCGGCGCTTCAGTTCCTCGAAATCCGCCGTACAACGGGCAAGGCGGAATACGCATTTGCCGTACCGGGCGCGGCATTGCCGGCGGGCCAGTTTGGTCGCCTCGTCTGCGGTTCGGCCTTCGCCCGTGGCGTAGCGTCCTTTCGGCGTGACGAACAGGGCGAGGCAGCCGTTCTTCACGGTCACGACATTCGAGCAGCGTTTCTCGCACATCAGCCAAGCGCGGCTGCGCGCCGAGACCCTGTCCGGATGGTTCATCGAAAAAACCCAGTAGCCGGTCAGGCGGCTGAACGCGATGGCGCCCCAGCATTTGCCTTGCGCGCACTTTGCGAATACCGGCTCCGGGGCCAGGACAAACGGCAGGACGACGAGCCCCGGAAGGAAGCGGCGCAAAGCCCGGACGGGCCGGAATGCGGGGCGCGACAGGTCAGGCATTTCAGGCCGGTTTCCTCGCAACGATATGGAAGAGGTGCCAGTGCTTGGCCTCACCGCGCGGTGTGACCGCGTCGGTCTCCTCCTCTTCCAGCAGCAGGGGGTCCCAGCCGGCGAGCAGCGCGTCGATATCGCGGCGGCTGAGGATCGTGAGATCGCCGCCGCGGCGCGCCCAACTGTCGTTCGGCCCGTAGAGGTGGCCTGCGAACAGGCCGCCGGGCGCGACGGCTGCCGCGATCTGCAACCAGAGGCGGCCGAAACGGGGCGGCGGACAGGCGGGCAGGCAGAAGCTGGCGTTGACGATGCCGGATACCGGCAGGTCCAGGCCGCCGCTTGAAAAATCGCTCCGCCGGAAGGTCAGTCGCCCGCTGTCCCAGGCCTCCGGAAACCGGGCCTGCAGCGCTTTGCCTGCCGCCGGTTCCGCGTCCAGCGCAAGTACCGCAAGACCGGCCTCCAGCAACGGCGCGGTATCGCGGCCGCCGCCGCAGCCCAGATCGACCGCCGTGGCCGGAAGGCCCCCGAGCCAGGAACGGCGCCCGGCGAGCGCTGTCAGGGTGGTCCGGCGGGGCGGCCGGTCCGCTGTGATGTCGTAATACCCGGACCAGCCCGAATCGGCGTCGCTCGCCGCCGGACCGGAATCGGGCATCGTCAGCGCCCTAGTTCTCCGCCGGAGCCTTCAGTTTGGCTTCGGCTGCGGAGACCCGGTTCGCCAGGTCCTCCAACTGCTTCTTGAGACCGGCCGCCTCGGCGGCGCTGGCAGCTGCCGCTGCAGCCATTTCCCCGGCTCTTTGCTCCGCGGAGGCGAGCCGGCTTGCCATTGCCGCGAGCGCGCCATCGACTTTCTTCATCTGCGCGCCGCTTTGCGCTGCAGCCTTCTTGGCTTCGGCCATGACGGCGTCGCCGACGCTGCCGACCCGCGCCTGAACTTTATCGAGGGCTGCTTTGAGCGCCTCTGAAGCACCGGCAACCGCGCCGATCTGTTCCCGATTCTTCTGAAGCAGCGCGGTCAGGGAATCGGTGGCCTTGGCGAGCCGGCCGATCTGCTCCTGATTCTTCCCGATCGCGGCAATGGCCGTGCCGACCTGGGCGGCAACCTTGTTGACCGATGCGCCGAGGGATTCGGTCGACGCCCCGACCTGGGCCTTGACCTCGTCGAGTGCGGTTCCGAGCGCCTTGGTGGCGTCGTCGAGCGCACCCGCCTTGCCGGCATTGGCGGCTGCCGCCGCGGCGGCCTTGTCTGCCTTGCTCGCCGTGGCAGCGATCTTGCCGTCCAGCTGTTCCATCGCCTGCTTGAGCCGGTCTCCCAAGCCCTTGGTGGCCGCCGCAATTTCGCCCTTGGTCGCTTCGATCTGGCCGGCCAGTTTGTCCATGGCCTCCTTGTTATCGCAGGCGCTGAGCAGACCGCCCGCCATGAGCAGGACAACCGCCGGGGCAATCCTTTTGATTTTTCTCATTTATTCCTCCAAAGCAGGATTTGGGGCACGGTATAGCGATTGTTTCGCGCCAGACAAGCCGGTCGCGAAATCGCGGCTTCGCGTCAATTCGGCGCGTTGCGGGGGCCGTTCGCTCCGCAATGGCCCAATGCGACGCCGAAATGCGCGTTGAAGCCCTTAACGGGCGCGAGGCGGATTCACGCCTTGAGCGTGCGGGAAACGTCGAACGGCGGCCGGAAAATCCGGCCGCCGTTCGATCGACACAGGTGAGCCGTGGATCAGCTGTCGAACAGATCCTTCGGCGAGCCGCCCATCTGGGCCAGCGACGCGTGCATTTTCTGCAGCGCCCGGCTTTCGATCTGGCGGATCCGCTCTTTGCTGACGCCGAATTCGACGCCGATTTCGGCGAGGGTGCTCTTGTCCTCTTCCAGGAAGCGGCGGACGATGATGCGCCGTTCCCGCGGCGTCAGCTTATCGAGCGCGGTTTCCAGCCACTTCTTCCGGGTCCGGCGGCCGCTGGCATTGGCGGCCAGTTCCTCCGGTCCGGGTCCGGTGTCCTCCAGCAGGTCCTGGAACTGCGCGCCGTCGTCTTCCAGGCCGATCATCGCGTTCAGCGACTGGTCGGGGCGCGTCAGGTGCAGCTCCATCCGCTCGACATCGGCGACGGTAACGTCCAGCTTGTCGGCGATGATCTGGCGTTCGTCGGTCGTCAGCTGGCCGTCGAAACCGGTGCTGAGCTGGGCGCGCAGCCGGCGCAGGTTGAAGAACAGCCGGCGCTGCTTCGGCGTCGTCGCTGCCCGCACGATGGAGGAATTGCGCAGGATGTAGTTCTGGATCGAGGCGACGATCCACCAGGACGCATAGGTCGAAAAGCGGACCTCGCGCTCATGGTCGAACCGTTCGACCGCTTCCATCAGTCCGATATTGCCTTCCTGCATGAGGTCGGCCATCGGCAGGCCGCTCGAGCGGAAGCCCGCAGCGATCCGCACGACGAGGCGGGCATGCGCCTCGATGATCTCGTGCATCGCCCGCTCGTCGCGCTTTTCGTTCCAGCGCCGGGCGAGGTCGACTTCGTATTCCCGCTCGAGAACGGGCGCGTCCATCGCCGCCGAGATATAGCGCCGATTGCTCCGTTCCGTTGCGGCAGAGTCTGCGTAAGCCATGGGGCTACCGCATCCTTTCGGGATTATTGATCTGTCAGGTGATTTCGACTCGACAATATATCACGCGCAATAAAATTACAAGGAAAAAATATCGACTCGACATCGGTTGGGCAGGGCCTAGTTTCGATTGCATGACCGGCATGCCGTCTGTACAGGCCTCCACAGAGTCCGCGCCGGCGTCCAACGGACGCGCTGCCAACGGCTGCGATCCTTGCACGAACGGCAACGGCAGGGGCAACGGCGATTCGTCCGTCGACCGTATGACGAGCCTGGTCGATCGCCTCGGCCGGGCGGTCCACTGCCTGCAGTTCGCCGACGGCCTCAACCCGGCGCAATGGGCCGCTCTGCGCTATCTCGGCCGGGCCAACCGCTACTCGCGCACGCCCACGGCTATCAGCGACTATCTCGGCACGACGCGCGGGACGATGTCGCAGACCATCAAGGCGCTGGAGGCCAAGGGCCTCATCGGCCGCGAGACCAGCGGCCGGGACAGGCGGGCCGTCCTGCTCCGGCTGACCGGGGCGGGCGAGGCGGCGCTGGAGAACGATCCGCTGCATTGCGTGGCGTCGGTTGCCGGCGTGCTCGGCGACGAGATGGACGAAGCCAGCCGCTTTCTCGATCGCGTGGTCGATTGCCTGCAGGCGAAGAGCGGCGGCCTCAGCTATGGCGTGTGTACCGATTGTACGCATTTCTGCCGCAACAGTTTCGCCGAGGATGTGCACCGCTGCGGACTGATCGGCGATCCGCTGTCGGTCGAAGACAGCACCAAGATCTGCGTCAACTACGGCGAAACGGCGGCGCCCTGACCGGAAGGCCGCGGCTGCGGATAATTTCGCCCCGGCGCGGTCATTGCACCGGTTCCACCCGAAGCACCCGACCGTCCGCGCTGTCCGTCAGCAGCCAGATATGGCCGCGGGGCCCGATCCGCACATCGCGGATCCGTTCGTCGAGTTCTTCCAGAAGCCGTTCTTCCTGCACCGGCCGCGTGCCGTCGAAACGCAGGCGGACCAGCATCCGGAAACTCAGGGCGCCGACCAGCAGGTCGCCGCGCCAGGCCGGAAACGCCGGGCCGGTCACGAAAGCCATGCCCGAAGGCGCGATCGACGGATCCCAGTAATGCACCGGCTGTTCGAGGCCCGCCTTGTGGGTGCCTTCGCCGATCCTGCCGCCCCAGTAGTGCCGGCCGTAGGCGATGATCGGCCAGCCGTAGTTGCGGCCGGGCTCGGGGATGTTGACCTCGTCGCCGCCGCGCGCGCCATGCTCGTGAATCCACAGCTTGCCCGTCACCGGATGCAGCGCCGCGCCTTGCGGATTGCGGTGGCCGTAGGACCAGATTTCCGGGCGAAACCCCTTGCGGCCGACGAAGGGATTGTCGTCCGGAACCGATCCGTCCCTGGCGATGCGAATGACCTGGCCCCGATGGATGCTCGTGTCCTGGGTGCGGCGCCGCTCGCCGCGTTCGCCCAGGGTGACGAAGAGGGAGCCGTCGCGTGCGATCACGATGCGCGAGCCGAAATGGCGGCCGCCGCGCGATTTCGGCACCATGCGGAAGACAATCTTCAAACCGGTGAGCGAATTGCCTTCGAGCCGGGCGCGCGCCACGGCGGTTCCGGCGCCGCCGCGGCCCGGTTCGGAAAAGGAAAGGAAGATCGTCCGGTTGCGGGCGAAATCGGTGTCGGCGACGACATCGAGCAGGCCGCCCTGGCCGCGCGCAATGACTTTGGGCACGCCGCGGACCGGCGCGCCGACGCCGCCGTTCCGGGTAACGATGCGCAGGCGTCCCGGCCGCTCGGTAACCAGCATCCGGCCCGATGGCAGGAAGGCCAGCGACCAGGGATGGGACAAGCCGCGGGCGACGGTGACGACTTTGAGCGGGCCGGCGCTGGATTCGAAGGTCCTGGCCTCTGCTTGCGCTGCTGTCGTGAGCAGGGCGGCGAGCGGGGCGGAAAGAAGGAGAAGGAGTGTGCGGGTCGGGTAGCGCATGAAAGTGATCCGGGCAGGAGTCTCTGGAGCGGATATGAGGATTGTCGCCCCGGCGCCAAGCGTTTTCCCGGCCGGGGCGGTTCGTTCGCCGGCAGAATGGCATGAGGTTGCCGCCGGCCGGGAAAGAAAAGCCCCGCCGGATCGCCGGCGGGGCGCGAGTTTCGGTGTCAGACACACTGTTGGGGGAGATGACGGAGTCATATTCAATGTGTCTGGCCACCCCCTTGTAGCAGAAATTTGCCGATAATGTGTGATTTTTATCACGTTAAAGATTTTTTTGCATTAAGAGACGATTTGTCACATGGATTTGTTCGAATCTCGGCGCGGCTTCCGCGCTGCTCGGCTTGCCGGCAGTCTCCCGGGTTGCCACCCGGTCGTCCGGCGATTTTATCGACCGATTTTCCGGCGGGGCGCAGCGGCGATCGCAATCCCGATACCGCGCTGCTGGCCATCCGCCGCGCCCTGTGTTATCGGGTCGGGCCGAGCGGCCGGAACGAGGCTTGAATCGCCGGGATTTTCCGCGTCAAAAGGCGCATGGCAGGAGAACGCGCAGGCGCGCATGTCGGAGCATCCCCGACGGAGCGTCCTTCACGCCGGACCCGCGGGCAGCCGGTTATCGAAAAAGTACCAAGGAAATAGTCACATGAGCGACGTTGCAGATCGCGTGAAGAAAATCGTTGTCGAACATCTGGGCGTCGACGAGGCCAAGGTGTCCGAGGATGCAAGCTTCATCGACGATCTCGGCGCGGACAGCCTCGACACGGTCGAACTCGTCATGGCGTTTGAGGAAGAGTTCGATATTGAAATTCCTGACGATGCTGCCGAGAAAATCACCACCGTCAAGGATGCGATCGACTTCATCGGCGATATGAAATCCTGATCGCGGAACGATGCCCAGCGCCGCCCCCCGATATTCCGATGGGGACCGGCGGATGACCGTCAAGCTCCGGAATCTCGCACATCCGGCCGCTCCGGCGCCGCAACAGCCGCTGCAGTGCCGGCCGCGGTGGCCCGATCTGACCCGCCCGGCCGAACGGCACGGACGATGAGACGCGTCGTCGTCACCGGCCTCGGCCTGACCACGCCGCTCGGTGTGACCGTCGGCGAGACCTGGGACAATCTCGTCGCCGGCCGCTCCGGCATCCGGTCGGTATCGCGCTTCGACGTGTCCGACCTGACGTGCCGGGTCGCCGGCCAGTTGCTGCGTCCGGACCTCGGAGATGCGCCGGAGAACGGGCCGGACTTCGTCACGTCCTTTGTCGCCGAAGACACGATTCCCCGCAAAGACCTGCGCAAGATCGACAATTTCATAGTCTACGCCATCGCGGCGGCGGAACAGGCGATATCCGACGCCGGGTGGAGCGCCGGGACAGAAGAAGAGCGCGACCGCGCCGGCGTCCTGATCGGCTCGGGCATCGGCGGGCTCGAGACGATCTACGACGGGTCGATCGTCCTGCACGAGCGGGGTCCGCGCCGCATCTCACCTTTCTTCATACCCTCAGCGCTGATCAACGAGGCCTCGGGCCACGTCTCGATCAAATACGGTTTCAAGGGGCCCAACCATTCCGTCGTCACGGCCTGCTCGACCGGCGCCCACGCCATCGGCGACGCCGCACGCCTGATCATGCTCGACGATGCCGACATCATGGTCGCCGGCGGCGCCGAAGCGGCGGTGTGCCGCTTGGGCATGGCCGGTTTCTGCGCCGCCCGGGCCATGTCGACCCGCTTCAACGACGAGCCCCTGCGCGCCTCGCGGCCGTGGGACAGGGACCGCGACGGCTTCGTGATGGGCGAGGGCGCCGGCATCGTCATCCTCGAGGAATACGAGCACGCGAGGCGGCGCGGCGCGGAGATCCATGCCGAGATCGTCGGCTACGGCCTGTCCGGCGACGCCTACCACATCACCGCGCCGGCCGCGGACGGAGACGGCGGCTACCGCGCCATGCGCAACGCCGTGCGCCGGGCGAAGCTGAACCTGGAAGACATCGACTATATCAACGCCCACGGCACCTCGACGCCGCTCGGCGACGAGATCGAGCTGGGCGCGGTCAAGAGGCTGTTCGGCGACCATGCCTACAAGGTGACCATGTCGTCGACCAAGTCGGCGATCGGCCATCTGCTGGGCGCGGCCGGCAGCGTCGAGGCGATCTTCTCCATCCTGGCGCTGAAACACCAGGTCGCGCCGCCGACGCTCAATCTCGACAATCCGTCCGACGGCTGCGATATCGACCTTGCGGCGCACGAGGCGAAAGAGCGGCCGGTCCGCCATGCCCTGTCGAATTCCTTCGGCTTCGGCGGCACCAACGCCTCTCTGCTGTTCGCCGCCGCGCCGTAGACCCGGAGCCCCCGGAGCACAAACCTCGGGCGGGAAGGCATGGTGCGCACCCTGACATGGGCCGTGGCGGTCCTGGCTCTGTCGATCCTTCTGGCGGCGGGCGCGGTCGGCTATGCCTTCCATATCTTCACCAGACCGGGGCCGCTGCCGGCCGCCGCGTCCATCGACGTGCCGAAGGGCGTCGGCATGGACCGGGTGATCCGGGAGATGACGGAAGCCGGCGTCATCCGGCATCCGGCCCTGTTCCGGATCTGGGCGCAGATCCTCGGCGCGGACCGGCGGATCAAGGCCGGCGAATACCGCTTTCCGCCGCGGGTCAGCCAGCGCGAAGCGCTGGGCATCGTCATTGCCGGCCGCACGGTGCTGCGCCGCCTGACCGTGCCGGAGGGCCTGACGACCCGGCAGGTGCTGGAGCGCATCGGGCAGGCGCCGGGCCTGAGCGGGCCGGCCACGCTGAAGCCTGCCGAGGGCGCGTTGATGCCCGACACCTACCTGTTCGCCAGGGGCGAGAGCCGCGACGCCATCGTGCGGCGCATGCAGGCCGCCATGGACGAGGCGCTGGACCGGGCCTGGGCGGGCCGGGACCCGAACCTGCCGCTGCGCTGGAAAGGCGAGGCGCTGATCCTGGCGTCGATCGTGGAAAAGGAAACCGGCAAGGCGGGCGAGCGGGCGCGCATCGCCGGCGTCTTCATCAACCGGCTGCGCAAGGGCATGAAGCTGGAGACCGACCCGACGGTGATCTACGGCCTGACCGGAGGCAAGGCGCCGCTGGGCCGCCGCCTGCTGCGCAAGGACCTCAAGAAACCCCACAGGTGGAATACTTATGTCCATTTCGGCCTGCCGCCGACGCCGATCGCCAATCCCGGCCGCAAGGCGATTGAAGCCGCCGTCCATCCGATGGAGCATGACGACCTCTATTTCGTCGCCGACGGCACCGGCGGTCACGTCTTTTCAAAGACTTACCGGCAGCACCTGAAGGCGATGCGCAAATGGCGGCAGATCCGCCGCAAGCTGGAGCGGGAGGGGAAGCGGTAGGCGGGGCGGCGGCCGGTCCCTCGATACGGCGCTGGCGCGCCTACTCGGGATGAGGGTATTTGTTCTTGTCGATTACCTTGAGCTACTCCTTCTCCTCACCCTGAGTAGCCGCCGCAGGCGGCCTATCGAAGGGCCGACCGAAGCCGGTCACGCCGTGCCCCACACCTCCTGCGCCAGGTCGACGATCATCGCCAGCTTGTCGAACTGTTCCTGTTCGCCGATCAGGTTGCCGATGGCGTTGGAGGAAAAGCCGCACTGGGGCGACAGGCAGAGCTGGTCGAGGTCGACATGGGCCGAGGCTTCCTCGATCCGGCGCTTGAGTTCGTCGCGGCTCTCCATCTCGCCGCGCTTCGACGTCACGAGGCCGAGCACGATTTTCTTGTTGCCCTTCGGCACATAGCGCAGCGGCGCGAAGCCGCCGGAGCGTTCGTCGTCGTATTCGAGGAAGAAGCCGTCGACCTCCGTCAGGTTGAACAAATGGTCGGCGATCGGCTCGTAGTCGCCCCCGGCGAACCACAGGCTGCGGGCATTGCCACGGCACAGATGCACGCAGGCGGCCATGTCCGGCGGCCGGTCCGCGATGCAGGCGTTTATCAGCGCGGCGTAGGTGCGCGGCAACTCGTCGGGGTCTTCCCCGCGCGCCCTGGCGTCCGCGCGCATCTTGCTGTCGCACAGATAGGCCAGGTTGGTGTCGTCGAACTGGATATAGCGGCAGCCGGCCTCGGCCAGGTCCGCGATTTCCTCGCGATACAGGCGCGCCAGGTCGGCGAAGAAATCTCCCATTTCCGGATAGGCGTCGCGGTCGATCGCATCCCGGCCGCCGCGGAAATGCGTCATGGTCGGCGACGGCATGGTCACTTTCGGGGTCGAGTCCGGCCCGGCCCGGGACTTGAGATACCTGAAATTCCCGACTTCGATGCCGGCGGCCGGCCGGGACATGCGGCCGACCACATCGACCGTTAGCGGCGCCTGCTTCTCGCCGCCCCGTTTCGTCTTCTCGCCCTGGAGGATGGCGCGGCCGATAGTGAAGTTGGTCTCGATCCCGCCGATCCGGCTGATAAAGTCGAAATGGAAGCTCTCGCGGCGGTATTCGCCGTCGGTGACGGCCTTCAGGCCGATTGCCTCCTGTTTCTTCACCACCTCTGCAATCGCAGCGTCTTCGCGCAGCCGCAACTCGTCAGCGCTCAATGCTTCGTCCTTCCAGCGCGCGCGCGAGTCGAGCAGCGATTCCGGACGCAGCAAGCTGCCGACATGATCGGCGCGGAACGGCGGTTTCATGGCTTGGGCTCCTTCGGCGCCGGTAGCGAAGGTGGTAACGGAGCCGGCCGGAACGGTCCAGCGCGCGTAAACCCGCCCTTCGAAACGCCCCGGATTTCTTCCGGGCCACTCTGGGGTGAGGGTGAGGCAGCAATTGACCCACATCCCGAGTAGGCCCGATGGGCTGTATCGAGGCGCCTCCTTCCGAGTAAGCCCGGCCCCGATTCGCGCTTGGCCGCAAGGCTGTAGGGGAGAGTCTTAACTCTCCTCTACGATGTTGGGCGGATGCGCGACCCTCAGGCCCTAGATCACCGCGCTTTCGACGAACGGGCGGCCTTCCGGGATGCGCCGGTACAGGAACGGGCTGAGGTCGATGGCCCGGAATCCGCCGTAGAGGATCCATTCCGCGGTGCCGCGGCCCATTGCCGGCGATTGCTGGAAGCCGTGGCCGGAAAAGCCGTTGGCGAAGATGACATTGGCGACCTTCGTATGCGGCCCGAGGATCGCGTTGTGGTCGAAGGTGTTGAAAGCGTAGTGGCCGGCCCACGAGTTGAGCAACCGCAGCGCGTCGAACTGCGGAATCCGCGCCATCAGCGCCGGCCAGACCCTGCTTTCCCACAGGCTGTGGTCCTCGACGAAATCGTCGGGATCGACCGGCGGGTCTTCCGCCGGGCCGCAGCCCGCGAGATAGTTGGCGCCGTCCGACCGGACATGCACGCCCGACGGGTTGATGGTCAGCGGCATCGGCCGGTCCAGGGGCCTTTCTGCGGCGAAGACATAGCTGAAGCGCTTGCGCGGCTCGACCGGCAGATCCGCGATCCCGGCCATCCGGGCCGTCCGTGCCGCCCGCGGCCCCGAGGCGTTGACCACCGTGCCGCAGGCGATTTTTTCGCCGGATTTCAGCGTGATGCTGTCAACCGCCGTGCCGGCCGCGTTCAGCGTCATCGCAACGACTTCGTTGGCGATAAACTCGGCGCCGCGCTCTCTTGCATTGCGCCGCCACCATTCGAACAGGGTCGCGCCCTCGAAGAAGCCTTCGTCGACCGGGTTGTGGTTGGCGGCAACGATGCCGTCGAGATTGTAGAACGGGTATTCGGCGGCAATCTCCGCCCGCGTCATGTGCCGCGTGCCGGCGCCGCAGGCCGCCTGGATTTTCTGCGCCTCCCGCAGAGTCGCCGCGAACTCTTCGGTATCGGCCAGATACAGGTAGCCGGTGCTGACCAGGGCGACGTCCGGCACCCGGGGGTCGCCGTCCATCCAGGCGCGGAAATTCTTCACGAATTCGGCGGCGAACTGCGAGACCCGGACATTGATCGCGCTGGAAAACTGCTGGCGCATGCAGCTGTTGGTATGCGCCGTCGAGCAGAATTCGTAGCTCGGGTTGCGCTCCACGACGAGCACGGAACCGTCGAAATCCGGATTGCGCGCGAGCCACCAGGCGATCGAAGAGCCGTACATCGCACCGCCGACGATGACGACGTCGTATTTGCGGCGCGACGGCGGCTCGGCGGGCAGGGCGCTGGCGGGCGGTGCGTAGGTCACGGGCGGCGTTCCGGAAGAAGGCGCAGCCGCGGGGCCGGCGGTCAGGCCCGATAGTCCGTCCGCGCGGTAACGGAGATCGGGCAGGGCTCGACCGTGGCGCGGATTTCGGTCTGGACGTGGCGCTCGACGGTGGGCTTGGCGGTGCCGCCCTCGGGTTCGCCCCAGAGCACGCTGACTTCGGCGCCGGGCCGGGCCGCGGCCTCGTCGAGCAGCGCCAGCGAGATCCAGGCGCGCACGTTGGAGCTGTAGACCGGGTAATGGGATATGCCGGCAGGCCGCCCCTCGTGGGTCACCAGGTCGTAGGGCAGGGTGGCGTAGTGGGAGGCGGGGATATCCAGATACTTGAACCGGTCGCCTTCGCTGAGCAGGCTGGCGAACACGCGCACCACGTCGTCCTTGTCCCAGCGCAGCGTCATCTTGCGCTTGTGGGGGCGGTCCTGCATCGCTTCCAGCGCGCTCCGGCCGATGTAGTCGTGGTCGAACTTCACAATGTGGCCGTATCCCAGGTCCCAGGGCGTCAGGTAGTAGTCCTCGATATCGGAGCTGACGAGGCTGCCGCCGAGCGAGATCGAGGCCTCGAAGCCGTCGGCCGGCAGCCATTGCCGGTACGCCTTCAAATCCTCGCCGGAATAGATCGCCGGCATCGGCGAGGGGAACCATCCGCTCTCGTGCGCGACGGTCGAATAGGTTCTCGATCCGGCAGGCAGCAATCCGAATTCCTGTCCTGCTTCCAGCAGCGTGTCCCTGATGAGGCCGTGGTCCTCGAAGGGGCCGAACAACTCCAGCCCGGCTTCGCCGGCCATGCCGTGACGCAGCGCGCGGACCCGGCGGCCGGCCACGTTTATCTCCCCCATGCGGAAGAATTTGATCCCTTCTATCGGACCGCCGTTGACCTTTTCGAGGATCGCCCAGGCGTTCGGGCCCTGGACTTCGAAGCGGTAGCCCAGCCGGCGGCCGCGGTTGTCGAGCGCCCGGTCGTCGGTGGTCAGTTCGACGTCGAAGCCGCCCTGTTCGGCGTGATAGACGACCCAGTTGCGCGTGATCGGCTTGTTCACGATGTTGACCCTGTTCTCTTCGAGAATGAACAGGATCGCGTCGCCGACGAAATAGCCGCTCGGCGTGCAGGCGACGAACTGCTTGGCCACGTTGCGGCGCCAGTTGGTCGCCGCGTTGGCGGTGATGCTCTCGACCAGCCGGCGGGTGTCCGGCCCCTCGACGTAGAGATCCGTCATGTGGAACGACTGGTCGAACAGGACGGCGGTCCGGCGCCAGGCTTCCTGCTCGTCGCGCCAGTTGGAGAACTCGGACTGGATCGGAAACTGGTACGGGCCCGCCGCAGCGTTGCGCAGCATGTCGACCGGGTTTCCAACCGACTGGATCTTGTCTTCGAGCGACCGGACGGTCATCTGGCGTTCCCTCTCTTCGTGTGTGCCCCGGCCGGGCCGTGGCGCGCCTTCCATAGAGCAGGCGCCGCCGCGCGGGCAAGTTTGGTAAGGCTGCAGACGCGCCCGGACGCAAAAGCCCCTTACGCCGCCAGCGTTTCCCCGATCCGGTCGCGCAGCATGTCCAGGCGCTCGCTGCCCCAGAACAGTTCATCCCGGAAGATGAAGGTCGGCACGCCGAACACGCCGAGTTCCTCGGCCTCCCGGCACAGCGCATCGTGGCGCCGGCGTCCCTCGCCCTGCGCCCATTCGGCGAAGCCGTCCGCCGTCACGCCGGCTTCCTCCAGCACCGCGGCGACCGCGGCCGGATCCCCGATCTCCAGTTCGCGTTTCCAGAAGCGCAGGAACACGCGGTCGATATAGGGCTCGAAACGGCCGTGGTCCTGGGCGCGCAGCATGCCGATATGGACGATGGAGCTGTCGAAGATCTTCTGCGGGCCGAGCACGGTCAGCCTGCGCGTGTTGGCGATCCGCCGTGCGTCCATGTAGGCGTAGCGGACCCTGCGCCACTGATGCGCGTTGCGGGTCTTGACCGCGCCCAGGAAGTCCGGGATTTCCAGTGTGTAGGGCTTCCAGACCGGGGCGATGCCGAATTCCGCCGCCAGCACCCGGGTCGGCTCCATGGCGAGATAGGCATAGGGACTCTTGACGTCGATATAGACGGTGAGTTCGGGCGCAGCCGTCATGGTTCCAGCGGTAAGTCGTTCGAGAATAGGGCGCCGGCCGCAATCGGACCGCCACTGTAGTCGGGAAGAACGGTAAAAATGCCACGGACGGTGCCGGATGTCGAACCGGCAGCGGCGCACTGAAGAGCGTAGGCGGGAACATGCCTGTTCAACGGCGCAACACCATCGAAAATTCCAAAACGATTGTCGCCCCGGACCTGATCCGGGGCCCAGAGCCACATACGCAGGTCTTTCGGGCCGGTTCTGGACGCCGGATCAAGTCCGGCGTGGCACGGAAAGGGTATTCAAAGATTCAATTCCAGCGCCCGAAGCTGCCAATGCTACCGTTTCGGCCACCGCGCCTCAAATCCCCAGAACCTTCCGCGCATTTTCCTTCAATATCAGCGGCTTGACTTCCTCTTTTATGTCGAGGGTTTCGAAATCCGCAAGCCAGCGGTCGGGGGTGATGGCGGGCCAGTCGGAGCCGAACAGCACCTTGTGGCGCAGCAGAGAATTGGCGTAGCGCACCAGGATCGGCGGGAAGTATTTCGGCGACCAGCCGGAGAGGTCGATATAGACGTTCGGCTTGTGGTTCGCGACCGAGAGCGCCTCTTCCTGCCACGGGAAGGAGGGGTGGGCGAGGACGATGGTCATCTCCGGGAAATCCACCGCGACATCGTCCAGATACATCGGGTTGGAATATTTCAGCCGCATGCCCATGCCGCCCGGCATGCCGGAGCCGACCCCGGTCTGGCCGGTGTGGAACAGCGCCGGCACGCCGGCCTCGGCGATCGCCTCGTAGAGCACATAGGCGCTGCGGTCGTTGGGATAGAAGCCCTGCATGGTCGGGTGGAACTTGAAGCCGCGCATGCCGAAATGCTCGACCAGCCGGCGCGCCTCGCGGGCGCCCGCCTTGCCCTTGGCCGGGTCGATGCTGGCGAAGGGGATCAGGATGTCCGAATGTTTGGCGGCTTCCTCCGCGATCGCCTCGTTGTCGTAGCGCCGGAAGCCGGTCTCGCGCTCGCAGTCGACGGCGAAGATCACCGCACCGATGTTGCGCTCGCGGAAGTAGGCCGCGGTCTCGGGAATTGCCGGCGGCCAGTCCCGGCCGGTCCGGAAGTATTTCTGCATCCCGGCCTGGAACTCGGCATAGCCGTCGTCGGCATGGGTGCCGCACGGCTCCTCGGCGTGGGTATGGATATCGATGGCGGCGACGGTATCCGGATCGAACATGGCGGGGGGAAGCTCCTCGTTGCGAGTCCGAAAAGTACCGGCAGTCAGGCCGCCGTCACAAGCGGTTCGATACCCTCGACGTCGGTCGAATTTCTGGCGACGTCCAGATCGTACATCCGCTGGAGATTGAGCCAGAATTCCGGAGTCGTGCCGAGCGCCTTGCCGATGCGCAGCGCCGTATCCGCCGTCACGCCGCGGCGGCCGTGAACGATCTCGTTGATCCGGCGCGGCGGCACGCGGATCGCCGTCGCGAGCCGATACTGGCTGATCCCGAGTTCGTCGAGATACTCCGCGAGATGTTCGCCCGGATGGATGGGTTCGGTTTTGGACATGAAATGCCTCAGGTCGACTCCTAGCGTCGGTCAGAACCCAATATCGCCTCAACACACCGATGTGTCACCCCGGCCGGCCGAAGGTCGAGCCGGGGTCCAGTGCCGACCCGAAAGGCATTTGCCTGTGGCCCCTGGACCCCGGATCTCCGCTTCGCTTCGTCCGGGGTGGCATGGAGGGCGTTGATTGAAAGTGCGTGATCTGGTTGGCGCCGCGGACCACTCGATAATTCCAGGCGGGACGTTGCCTGGACGGCCTGTCAATTGCGCTGGGCCGGCGGGCCGATTAAGTATGGGACCGCTGCCCCTTCACCTCTCCTTCGACAGGTTTACGCGCATGAAAATCCGTTTCAGCAAGCTCGAGCTGCCGAAAGACGGCTCCCTGGTCGTCTTCGCCCTCAAGGACAAGGCGCTCTCGGCCTCGGCGCAAGCCGTGGACAAGGCGCTGGACGGCGCGGTCTCGCGCGCAATTGCGGCGAGCCGCTTCAAGGGCGGCGGCGGCGATTCGCTGGTCCTGCCGAGCCCGGGCGACGGCCGCTGGGAGCGGGTGATCCTGCTCGGCCTCGGCAAGGCCGAAGAGTTCGATGCGCTGGCGGTACAGAATGCCGGCGGCCGGGCCGTGGCGACCCTGAACGGCGCCGGCGCGAAATCTGCGGCGGTGCTGCTCGATCCGGTCGAGGGCGGCAAGCTCGACGGCGCGGAGGCAGCGGCGCGGGCCGGCTTCGGCGCCCGGCTGCGCGGCTACCGATTCGACAAGTACCGCACCAAGGAAAAGGCGGAGCAGAAGCCGACCCTGACCGGACTCGCGATCGGAACCGCCGACGCAAAAGCGGCGCGCAAGGCCTTCGCGCCGCTGGATAAACTGGCCGATGGCGTCTGCATGACCCGCGATCTGGTCTCGGAGCCGGCCAACATCATCTATCCCGAAACCCTGGCGGCCGAGGGCGAGGCCTTGCGCGACCTCGGCGTCGAGGTCGAGGTGCTCGGCGAGAAGGAGATGCGGGAACTCGGCATGGGCTCGCTGCTCGGCGTCGGCCAGGGCAGCACGCGCGAATCGAAGCTGCTGGTCATGCAGTGGCGCGGCGGCGGGGAAAAGGACCAGCCCGTCGCCTTCGTGGGCAAGGGCGTCACCTTCGACACCGGCGGCATCTCGATCAAGCCGGCCGGCGGCATGGAAGACATGAAGTGGGACATGGGCGGCTCCGGCGTCGTGATCGGCCTGATGAAGGCGCTGGCCGGGCGCAAGGCGAAATGCAACGTCGTCGGCGTCGCTGGGCTGGTCGAGAACATGCCCTCCGGCGCGGCCCAGCGCCCCGGCGATATCGTGACGTCTATGTCCGGCCAGACCATCGAGGTCCTGAACACCGACGCCGAGGGCCGGCTCGTCCTGGCCGACGCGCTCTGGTACACTCAGGACCGCTTCAAGCCGAAATTCATGGTCAACCTGGCGACGCTGACCGGCGCGATCATCATCGCGCTCGGCAACGAGAATTGTGGCCTGTTCTCCAACAACGACGAGCTGGCCGGGCGGATCGCCGAAGCCGGCAAGGCGGTCGGCGAGCCCGCCTGGCGCATGCCGCTGGGCAACGCCTACGACAAGCAGATCGACAGCGACGCCGCGGACATGAAGAACATCGGCGGGCGCGGCGCCGGCAGCATCACCGCGGCGCAATTCCTGCAGCGTTTTGTCAACGACGTGCCCTGGGCCCATCTCGACATCGCCGGCGTGACCTGGAGCAAGAAGGACAAACCGACCGTGCCCAAGGGCGGCACCGGCTTCGGCGTCCAGATGCTCAACCGGCTGGTCGCGGAGCATTACGAAGGGTAGGGGAGCAAGAAGGACAGGCCAACCGTGCCCGAGGGCGGCACCGGCGTCTCGCGGGGCCAGAAACCCGCGCTTCGCAGTCTGGCTTCGGAGCTGCGCGCCGACGCCCGATCGACCAAGCTCCCCGCCGCCGTATCCACCGGCCTGGTACTGGCCGTGCTGCTCGTAGTATTCGGCCCCACGCAGGCCGCCACCATCTTCGCAGGCCCGTTGGACCCCTTCGTTGCACAGGGCACCGGGATGATACTGTTCGGCTGCTTTGCGATGTGCCTGACGACAGCCCTGACCGGCTCCTACAAGGGCACGGTGTCCATGCCCAACTTCGCGCCGGCGATTGCGTTGTTGGCCATAGGGAGCGCGGTCGCCGCGCAATTGTCCTCGGCAAGCGACGAGGCGGTGTTCGCGACAATGGTCGCCATAGTAGCCCTGACGACCCTGATAACCGCAGTAATTTTCCTGCTGATCGGACGGTTCAGGCTCGCCAACCTGTTTCGCTTCATGCCTTATCCTATCGTCGGCGGATTCCTTGCGGGGCTCGGTGGGGTTCTGACCGTGAGCAGCATCTCGATCGCGTCCGGGCTCGCACTCGAATGGGAGACGCTACCCGAACTGCTCGATCCTGACACGATCCCGAAATGGGGTTCGAGCGTCGTCTATGCCGCCGTGCTCCTGCTGATATCCAAGGTCCGTCCCCACTATCTGGTACTGCCCGCCTCGGTGGTGCTCGCCGTCGGGCTCTGCCATGCCGTACTCCTTATTCTCGGTATCTCCACAGAGGATGCGCGCGCGGCCGGCATCCTGTTCGTGGGCATGCCGGTCGGCACCTCCTGGCCGCCCATCGAATTGGCTGGCCTTGCCCATGTGAACTGGAACGCGGTGGCATCCCAAATTCCGGGGATCCTGGGCGTCACGCTGATTACACTGATTTGCATCGTGCTGAATGCGGGCGCGGTCGAACTCGGCAGCGGCGCAGAACTCGATATGAACAGGGAATTCCAGGCCGACGGTGCAGCCTGCCTGGTCGCCTCCCTGGGCGCGAGCTCTCCCGGCTGCAACTCGAGCCCCATGACCCTGATCAACCATGCGACCGGCGCCGAAACGCGCCTGACCGGGATCGTCGTGGCGCTCGCAGTGGGATCGGTTCTGTTTTTCGGCGGCGATCTGCTGGCATTCCTCCCGATGCCGTTGCTCGGCGGCCTGGCGCTCTTCGTCGGGCTCGGCCTGCTGATCGACTGGCTGGTTGCGACCTCGAAGACACTGCCGCGATCGGATTACGGCATGATTCTTCTGGTCGCTCTCGTCATTTGCTTCTTCGGATTCGTCGAAGGCGTAGTCCTGGGCCTGGTGGCGGCGGTCATCTTCTTTGTGGTGCGCTACAGCGCAGTGGATGTGGTCAACGCTTCGTTCACGATCCGTGAGTATTGGAGCAAGCGGGTTCTTTCCGCCATCCACCGCGTCATTCTTCAGGTCCAGGGCGACCGGGTAAGGGTCTATCGCCTGCGCGGCTACATCATCTTCGGCAACGCGTCCCCCTTGGGAGATCGCCTCAAGGAAGCACTCAAGGCCGACCCGACCCCGATCGGCCTGCTGCTGGATTTCACCGACGTCTCCGGGTTTGACATCTCGGCTGCCAACATCATCTGCCGCTCCATCCGCGCGGCGAACGCCCAGGGGACAAATGTCGTCCTGAGCGCAATGACCGCGCGTTCCAGGTCCACCCTGCGCCCCGGCTTCTCCGAGAATGAGTGGCAAAATCTGATCTTCGAAGAAGACTTCGACCGGGGGTTGGAGCGGTGCGAGGATATGGTCATTGCGGCGTGGGAGCGCCTGAATTCCGAATCGGAAGACGCACGCGACGCCCTGTTCGACATGTTTGTCGACCACTCTTTGCGCGAATTGAACAGACAGGCGCGTTTCGAGGCGCTGGCCGAGCGGCTCGAAGCCTGGGTGCAACCGTGCACATACGCCGCCGGGGAGACCATTGTAGCCGGTGGCGAAATCCAGAAGGGTATGCAGTTCCTGACCGAGGGCCGGGCCGTAGTCCACGCGGCGGAGGCCGGAGAACGGATGCGGGAGTGCGGCCCCGGCGACGTATTGGCGCCCCAGGCGGCTTTCGGCGCTTGTCTCGCGGAGCGTTCCGTAGTGGCGCAAGGGCCTTGCCGCACTGTGCTGATCGCCTCTTCCGCCCGCCAGGCGCTCGAGCGCGAGGACGCTGCGCTGACCGTCGAACTGGACAGGTACCTCATCGAGGCGATCCTGGACTATCGGCCACGGCCGCTACCCGGCACTGGCGGCCGTTTCTGAGAAGCCCCCGTCGGCCCAGGCGGGGTACCGGGCTCGGGGTTCGGCCAACAGCCCGAACGGCGGCAGGGTGCGGTGCTTCGGGACGAGCGCATCGGTATCGGCCGCGACGCACTGGCGGATACCGCGAGAGCGCCCCCGCCCGGCCTCGGCGTGAGCGGCGAGAACGCGATGGACCTCCGCGCCCAGACGCAAATCCGCAAAGCTCACGATTCCGGCCGCTACCTCCGTGGCGATACCGGGCGAACCGGCGGCGCGCTCTGCCTCCTGCACCGCGAAAGCGGTCTCGCCGACCGGGCGCATTCCCTCGGGCCCGTCGGCAAGGTATCGGGAACCGCACTCTATGAATACGGCGGAAACGATATTGTGTCCGCTTTGCAGATCCGCAGCGAAATCCTCGACGAAGTACGGATCGTCCGGCCGGTCCCACAGGTGGTGATGAGGATCGCAGATCGGGCGGTCCGGCTCGAGGGCCGCCTGGCTCGTAAGGCGCAACCATTCAGGTCTCGGGAGAGCCTGACCTCCGATCGACATGGGTGTTGTTCGGCTCGGCTGTTGGATTTCGATCAGCGTCGATAATCCATTGAAGTTGAAAATATTCTAGGGTCGATTGCACGCGCCGAATAGCGCCAGGGGGCAATAGCGTCACATCCCCCGACCGCCGAACCGACACGACTGGCCCGGCACGGCCTTTCGGAACGCCTGCAATTCCGGTTGCAATGCGCTGTTGCTATGGTGTTGATTGATCTGTGAATTGGAAGATCGGCAACCCCTGATTTTCCCTAACGCCTTGAAATACATCTTTTATTGAAAAGGCCGGCAGAAAATCTCTCGAACGGGAAATTTCGAACCCTTCCCTGCAGGAGCCGGGCAAAAGGCGTCGGACAGGGCATGACCGAGATCGGCTTCTACCATCTGCTGCGCACGCCGCTCGAAGCCGCGCTGCCGCAACTGTTGGCCAGGACGTTGGAGCGCGGCGAGCGCGCGGTCGTCAAGGCCGGCTCGGAAGAGCGGGTCAAGCAGCTCGACGACGCGTTGTGGCGCTGGGGCCCGTCGAACCGCAACGACAGCTTCCTGCCCCACGGCACGGCGGCCGACGGCAACGCGGAGAAGCAGCCGGTCTGGCTGACCGCCGGCGACGACAATCCGAACGGCGCGGCTTTCCTGTTCCTGACCGACGGCGCGACCTCGGACGCGCTCGGCGATTACGCCCGCTGCTTCACCCTGTTCGACGGGCGCGACGAGGCCGCTGTGGCGCAGGCCCGGGAGTACTGGAAGGCCTGGAAGGACGCCGGCCACAGCCTGACCTACTGGCAGCAGGCCAACCGCGGCTGGGAGAAGAAGGGGTGACGGGCGGACCCCCCGGACGCCCGTCCCGAACGCCGGGCCGCGCTGAGACTTTGTAGGGGAGGGTTTCAAACCCTCCCCTACAGCCGTTTCGGACCTGCGTCGCCATCCCGTCGCATGGACGGCAGGGCGGGCGATTCCTATACCCGGCGGCACTTTCCCCCAATGCCATCCCCCTTCATCGCCCCCTTTATCGACGGAGCAGCTGCGCCATGGCCCTCGAACGGACCTTCTCGATCGTCAAGCCCGACGCCACGGCGCGCAACCTGACCGGCGCCGTCAACGCCACGATCGAGGAGGCCGGCCTGCGCATCGTCGCCCAGCGCCGCATCCGCATGACGGAAAAGCAGGCGCAGGGTTTCTACGCCGTCCACGCCGAACGGCCGTTCTACAACGACCTGGTCGCCTTCATGACCTCCGGGCCGGTCGTCGTCCAGGTGCTGGAGGGCGAAGACGCCATCGCGCGCTACCGCGAAGTCATGGGCGCCACCGACCCGGCCGAGGCCGCCGAAGGCACGATCCGCAAGCTCTTCGCCGAGAATATCGAGCGCAATTCCGTCCACGGCTCCGACGCGCCGGAAACTGCGGCCACGGAGATTGGCTTCTTCTTCAGCGACGTGGAAATCGTCGGGTAGGGCGGCCCCTTTGCCGCCCGATGCCGGGGCGCAGGGCAAGGATCCGGCGTTCATGCCATTCAATGTGCGATCGGCAACCGATAAGGCGCCGCCTTCGATGAAACCTGCCCCGTGAACCGCCCGATGAATGCGGCCGACTGGGGCCTTCTGCTGACGACGGCAGTGCTTCTGGGCAGCACCTTTCTCTTCCTCAACATCGCCGTCGCCGAAGTGCCGCCTTTGACCGTCGCGGCATTGCGGACGCTGATCGCGGCGCCGATCTGCTGGGCCATGATGCGCGCCTTCGGCGTGCGCCTGCCGCGGACCCGGCAGGAGTGGATTGCGCTGTTCTGGCTGGGGTTGCTCACGGGGGCGATCCCATTCGGGGCGCTCTCCTGGGGCCAGCAGCATATCGAAAGCGGCATGGCCGGCATCCTGTTCGGCACCATGCCGGTCCTGGCGGTCGTTCTCGCGCCAATGTTCCTGGCCGAGGAAATTTTCACCCGCCGTCGCCTGGTCGGCGCCGCGGTCGGGCTGGCGGGCGTCGTGCTGGTGATGGGCCCGTCGGTGCTGGCGAATGCCGGCGATCAGGCGCTTGCCCTTTTCATCACCTTCCTCGCCCCCTTGAGCCACACCCTGGGCGCGATCTACGCCCGCCGGCAGCCCGGCCTCGCGCCGCCCACCATGGCCACCGGGCAGATGATCTTCGGCGCCATGATCCTGACGCCGCCGGCTCTGGCCCTGGAAGCGCCGCTCGGCCTCACGCCCGGCATGGGTGCGGTCGGCGCGATCCTCGTCACCGGCGTCGCCTGCACCGCGATCCCGATGAGCCTGTATTTCGTCGTCGTCCGGCGCATCGGCGCCACCCGCAGCTCCCTCGTGCCGCTTTTCTTTCCCCCGGTCGCCGTTTTCCTGGGCGCCGCGGTGCTCGGCGAGCGGCTGCCGGTCGAGGCCTTCGTCGGCCTGGCGCTGATCATGGCCGGCGCGCTGGCCGTCGGCGGCGTATCAACCAAACCGCCCGGACCGGCCTCCGATGCCGAGGCAGAAAAGACGTAGACGCCGTGACGGCCTGCCGCCGCGATTCCGCCGACAACAAAAAAGGCCGCTCAAACCTGCGGCCTCTTTATTCGGCGAAACCGGTCCGTAGCCGGTCACGCAGCGTTCGTCCGCGGGCTCAGCTCTCCAGCCAGAAGGCGAGGGCGGCGGCCATGGCGCTCAGGATGGCGATGCGCAGGCCCCATTTCGTGAAATAGCCCCACGACTTGCGGTGCTCTTCGTAGAATGCCGTGCCTTCGCCGAAGTTGTCAGCCATGCCGCATGCCTCCCCGCATGTCCCGGCGACCCGGGAAAAACCTTCGGAAGCGTTCTATACACAAGCGCAAGCCGGTCTGCCAACCCCCCGCTGCGTCCGGCGTCTCTCTGTATCGGGCGACGGATCTAGCGAAGGGACGGATCGATTGACCGGCCTTCGTTCTTCCAGCCGTTCGGATAGACAACCCTTTCGCCCTCGACTGTCACGGCGCCCTCGGCAACCAGGCGCAGGGCGGCCGGATAGATCCGGTGCTCCTGGGCCAGCACCCGGTCGGCGAGGCTCTCCGCCGTGTCGTCCGGCTGCACCGGCACCGCCGCCTGCATGACGATCGGGCCGTCGTCCAATTCCGGCCGCACGAAATGGACCGTGCAGCCGTGCAGCCGGACTCCCGCCGCCAGGGCGCGCTCGTGGGTGTTCAATCCCCGGAAGGCGGGCAGCAGGGACGGATGGATGTTGAGCAGCCGGTTGCGCCAGTGCTCGACGAAACCGGCGGTGAACAGGCGCATGAAGCCGGCGAGGCAGATCAACTCGACGCCGGCTTGCTCCAGCCGGGCGGTGACCGCGGCGTCGAACGCGGCCCGGCCGGCAAAGCCGCGATGGTCGATGACCGCCGTCTCGATGCCGAAGTCGCGCGCCCGGTCGAGGCCCGCCGCGCCCGGCTCGTTGGACAGCACCAGCACGATTTCCGCCGGGAAGGCGGAATCGGCGCACGCTTCGGCCAGCGCCGCCATGTTGGAGCCGCGGCCGGAGATCGGAACACCGACCTTCAGGCGCGCCATTGTTCGTCCCAGCCGGCGATCTGCACTGTCTTCCCGCCGCTGTCGCGCTGTACGAGCGTGCCGACCGCCGTCACGGTCTCGCCGTGTTCGCGGAACGCCGCTTCCACGGCCCCGGCAGCGTCCGGCGCCGCGATGGCGACCATGCCGAGCCCGCAATTGAACGTCGTCGCCATCTCGGCGGCGGCGATCCGGCCGACGCTCTGCACCCAGCGGAAGACCGGCGGAACGGTCCAGGCGCCGCCGTCCAGATCGACCCCCAGGCCTTGCGGCAGGACCCGGGGGATATTCTCAATCAGCCCGCCGCCGGTGATGTGCGCCAGCGCCTTGACGCCGGACCCGGAATATCCGGCGCGCACGGCAGCGAGGCAGCTTTCGACGTAGACCCGGGTCGGCGTCAACAGCGCTTCGCCGAGCGGGCGGGCCGGATCGAACGGGGCGGGATCGGTCCAACTGAGTCCGGCCTCCGCGCCCAGCATCCGCACCAGCGAGAAGCCGTTGGAATGGAGCCCGTCCGACGCGATCCCGAGCACGATGTCTCCCGGCGCGGCCGTGCTGCCGGTCAGCACCCGGCCGCGCTCCGCCGCGCCGACCGCGAAACCGGCCAGGTCGTAATCGCCGGTGGCGTAGAGGCCGGGCAGTTCGGCGGTTTCCCCGCCGATCAGCGCGCAACCGGCTCGGCGGCAGCCCTCCGCGATACCGGCGACGACGTCGGCCGCCACGTCCGGCTCGAGCTTTCCGGTGCCGAAATAATCCAGGAAGAACAGCGGCTCGGCGCCGGCGACGACCAGATCGTTCACGCACATGGCGACGAGGTCGATGCCGATCGTCCGGTGGCGGCCGGTTTCGATGGCGATGCGCAGTTTCGTGCCGACGCCGTCGGTGGCCGCGACCAGGACCGGATCGCGATAGCCGGCTTTGGCAAGGTCGAACAGGCCGCCGAAGCCGCCGATCCCGCCCATCGTGCCGGGCCGGGCCGTCGCTTCGGCCATCGGGGCGATCCGGTCGACCAGCCGGCCGCCGGCCGCGATATCGACCCCGGCTTCCTTGTAGCGTCCAGTCATATCCGGTTCAGGGGCGATGACGGCGGTTTCCCCGGTCGGGATTTGAGCGTAGGTTTAGGCGGCCTCACCGACCCAGTCCAATCCTGAGTTCGCAATCCCGAGTTTGCAATCCCGCGTTCGCAATTTCGCTTTCCGAGACCGCTGCCGATGACCCCGGTTCCATCGTCTCCGCACCTGCTTGGCCGCGCTGCGCTCGCGGCGGCCGCCATCCTGATCGCCGCCTCGCTCGCCGCGGGACCATCGCATGCGGAAGAGAAAATTTACTGGGTTCGCGACATTCCGGCCAAGGGCAAGGGCAAGACCGACCGGGTCGCCCGGCGCGAGGCGGCGCTGAATGCCGCGCCGGCGGCGCTCGACCGGCTGTTCCGGCGTCTCACGTCGGCCCGGGAGCACGAGTTTCTGCCGCCGGTCCCGGCAGAGCGGGCGCGGTCGATGGTCCGGGGTATCGAGGTGGTCCGCGCCAAACGGCGCAAAACCGCAGCGGGCCGCTCGTTCGACGGTGCGTTGAGCTACTTGTTCAGGCCCAGGGCGGTCGGTGCGTTTCTCCGCACCGAGGGGATCGCCTGGTCCGCGCGGCGCAGCGATCCCGTGCTCGTGCTGCCGGTCTGGCGCGGCGAGGGCGTCGGCATTTTGTGGGACGACCCGAATCCATGGCGCGATGCCTGGGCCGCGACCGAAAGCGAGCCCGGCCTGGTGCCCGTCATCCTGCCGGAGGGCAGTCTCAAGGATCTGCAGGCAATCGGCGCCGACCAGGCGAGCGAACGCGATGCGCAAAGCCTGGCGGCGGTCGCCGGCCACTACGGGGCAAAACAGGTGTTGGTCGCTGCTGCCGGCCCCGGAGAGGAGGAGGGCACGCTCGCGATTTCCGCCGCCCTGTTCAACCTGCGCAGCGGCGATTCGGAGGAACTGGAACCGCTGGTCGTGGCGGGCGAAACCGCAATGGCCGATGCGGCGGCCTCGCTTACGGCCTGGCTTCAGGAACGCTGGAAGGACCGCGTCATCGTGCCGGAGGGGCCGGTGGCGGCGACGCAGGTCGTTCTCCGGTTCGACGATCTCGCTGCCTGGGTCCGGGTGCGCGAGAACCTCGTCGCAGCGCCGTCAGTGGCGGGCCAGCGCGTGATCGCGTTTTCCGCGGGCGAAGCCGTGTTGTCCCTGTCGCACAGGGGCAATGCGGACGATCTGGCGCGCCGGCTGCCGGCCTTCGGCCTGCTGCTGCGGCAGGAGCGCGGCACGGGACGGAAGGCGAAGACGATCTGGGTGCTGGCCGAACGGGCGCCGGAAGAAGAACGGACGCCGGACGGCGAACCGGACGAATGACGCCCGGGAACGCCGCCCGGAAGGTTCCGCGGCCGCGCCAGCTCACCCTCGACCTCCCGTTCCGGCCGGCGCTCGCGCGCGAGGATTTCGCCGTCGCCGAGTGCAACGCGCTCGCCGTCGGCTGGGTCGACCGCTGGCCCGACTGGCCCGGCGCCGGATTGGTCCTGCACGGGCCAGCGGGGTGCGGCAAATCCCATCTCGCGGCGGTCTGGCAGGCATCCAGCGGCGCGGCGGCGCTGAGCGGCGGCGCGCTCGACCTGGAAACCGGGCGGGAACTGGCCGAAGGGGGCGGCGCCCTGCTGCTGGAAGACATCGATACGCGGCTGGCGGCGGTGCCGGCCTGGCAGGAGACGCTGCTCCATCTCTACAACGCCGTCCGGCTGGCGGGCGGCAGCCTGTTGATGACCGCGCGCTGCCTGCCGGGCGCCTGGCCCGTCGATCTGCCGGACCTGCGCTCGCGCATCGCCGCGTTGCCGGCGGCCGGGATCGCCCTGCCGGACGACCGGCTGCTCGAAACCGTGATGCGCAAACAGTTCGGCGACCGGCAGCTGCCGGTCCAGCCCGAAACGGTGCGTTATGTCCTGCCGCGGATCGAGCGGTCCTTTTCCGCGATCCGGGAGTTCGTCGACCGGATCGACCGGCTCGCGCTGGAGCGGCGCCGGAAGGTCGGCAGGGACCTGGCTGCGGAGGTGTTGAACCGGACCGGCGAGCCGGCGCAGCCGGCGCAGCCGGCAGACTCAATCGAGGGAGATGAGCATGGACCTGGGGCTTGAAGGCAGAACGGCGCTGGTGTGCGCGGCGAGCAAGGGGCTGGGCCGCGCCTGTGCCGAAGCGCTGGCGCGCGAAGGCGTCAGCGTGACGATCACCGCGCGCACCGCGGCCGATCTGGAGCGCACGGCGGCGGAAATCTCCAATGCGACGGGCCAGGCGGTGACACCGGCTGCCGGCGACATCACGACCGAGGCGGGCCGGGCTATGGCGCTCGCGGCCTGCCCGGACCCGGATATCCTGATCAACAACGCCGGCGGCCCCCCGGCCGGCGACTTCCGTGAGTGGGGCGCGGGCGAATGGGCCGAAGCCTGCAACGCCAACATGATCACGCCGATCCTGCTGATAAAGTCGGTGCTCGACCCGATGATCGAACGGCGTTTCGGCCGCATTCTGAACATCACGTCCTACGCCGTAAAAAAACCCTTGCCCGGCCTCGGCCTGTCGAACGGGGCGCGGGCCGGGCTGACCGGCTTTATCGCCGGCCTGGCGCGCGAGACGGTGCAGCACAATGTGACGATCAACAACGTGCTGCCCGGCCCGTTCGATACCGACCGGCTGCGCTCCAATGTGGCGGCGATGGCCGCGCGCAAGGGAATCCCCTTCGAGGAGGAAATGCAGGGCCGCTACGACGGCAACCCCTCCGGCCGGGTCGGCGATCCGGCGGAATTCGGCGCCATGTGCGCCTTTCTCGCCTCGGCTCATGCCGGCTACGTCACCGGCCAGAACATCGTCGTCGACGGCGGCGAGGCGATGTCGACGCTGTAATCGCACGGTACTTCGGAATGCGGCGTTTCGGAGCGGTTTCGGGCCGGCTGTCCTGCGGGATCGGCGCCGTGGCGATCGTGCTGCTCGCCCTCGATCGGGTTCTGGAGCCGGCGGGCGACGCGATCCCGGGCGGCCTGCTGCGCGTCGCGATCCTGGCGCCACTCGCGATTGGCGGCGTCGTTGCCGGCTTCTTCATGCTGCGCAGCCAGACCGGGGACCGGACGACGCGCCGGTTGTTGCTGGCGGGCGCGGTTGCGCCCTTTGCGCTGGTTCCGGCGTTCGTGGCCGCGGCCTCCGGCGTCGGCAGCGTCGCGGTCTACGGGATCGTCGTTGCAGCCTTGATCCTGTGCTGGGCGGTCTATGCCGGTGCGATCGCGTTCGCCGGCCTGCGGCTGCGCCGGGCAGGGGAGGCGAGGGCGACAGGGCAGCTACTCTGCGGCGCCGGCGCCGGCCTGATGCTGCAATCCATCGGCGGCGCCGGCGGTCTGCTCTTCGGCCCGGACCGGGATTGGCCGGACTTGCTGATCCAGGCCGGCATTGCCGTCGGCGCGCTATTCCTGACGCTGCTACTGACTGCGCTGGCCTTCACGCGCCGCCGGCCGTCGGCGTGAGCGCGGCAAAATCCAATCCGCTCAGGATTGACGGCGCACCGGTGCAGGATCGATGATCCAGGCGAAAACGACGGGAGTAAACTGAAATGTCGGCGACGATGGTGCGCACGGGCGGGGTCATGGTCTTTTTCCTGATCCTGGCCGTGCTGGTGACGGGTTTCATGCTGGCCGGCGCGATGGCCGGTGCGGGCGCCGGGGGCGTTCCGGACCCGGCGCGTTTCGGCTCCACCCTCAGCCTGACGATGATCGTCTATCTCGCAATCATGATCTTCGTCTACTGGACGACGAAAGGCCTGTTCAACGCCTTCGCCTACCGCCGGGCCGACACGCCGATCATGACCCTCATGATCCTCATGGCGATAAATCTCGCTCTGACCCTGTTCGGTGCGGGCGCGCCATCGGCGGAGACCGGATCTCCCTCGGGCGGCGGGTCCGCGGCTTTCGGCATCTTTTCGGCCATCGCCGTCCTGGCGACGGTCATGGCCTGGATCTGGTTCTCGATTGCGGCGATCGGCTTCGGCACCCAGGTCGGCTCGCAATTGTGGAAGGCGATCGGGATCGTCTATCTCGTCGGCACCTCCCTGGCATTCGTCGGCAACGGCCTGCTGCTGTCCGGAATCGGCGGGGCGACCGGCCTGATCCTGCTGATTGCCGGGCCGGTTGTGCTTGGCGGCTGGGTCTGCCACGGTATCGGCCTGATAATCGGCGCTCGCGAAATGGCCCGGACGTAACCGGGCCCGCGGTCCCGAAAACCGGCCGGAACGGGGAGACCGCTACCGCCCATGGCTACCGCCGTTGCCGCCGCGCTTGCCGCGCTTCTGACCGTCTTCGCCTTCGTGGCCCCGGACCTGTTCGGCTCGGTGCTGGCGCTGGCGGTCGGTGCGGCGGCGTGCCGGCTCGGCACACTGCTGCTGCTGCGCCGGGCGACGGCGGCGGAAGACACGGCACAACAGGGGGCGTTCCGGCTGCTGTTCCTGGGCGAAGCGCTGTTTGCCGCCGCTCTTGTCGCGGGTTTGCCGGTCGAACCGTATTTCGGGGGCGGATCTTCCGCTTGGATCGGTTGGGCCGGACTGGCGGCGTGGCTGGCCTATGGCGCGGCCGGAGCCTGGGGCGGCCTGAAGCTGCTCGCTGCGGCAGGCTGGCTGCGCGCCGGCGGCATCCTGATCGCGGTCGCGGCCGGCTTCTGGTTCACCTGGATCGGCCTTCTGCTCTGGCCCTTTGCGATGGCGGCGGGGTATGGATGTTTTGCCGTGGCGAGGATGAAATTGTATTTCAAAACAAAAGATTAGTCGGATTTGTTGATCAAAGACCGTAGGGGAGGTTTTAATCCCTCCCCTACGAATTCGGGGCGGCCGGATCGCCGGGTACAATCCCTCTCAAACGAGGTCCTTCGGGCGGACAAAGCGCAGAAGCGTTGCCTTGCCCGGCCCGAGGGCCGACCAAGGCCCGTCGAACGCCAGGTCGGCGAGCGCGGCGGTCGGAAACTTTGCGCGCATCTGGACGACCCCGGGTGCCGCCCGGTCCGCCGCGAGCAGGATCGCCAGGCCGTCGAAACCCGGATGATGGCCGACCAGGCAGACGGTCTCCACCGAGGCGTCCAGCGATCTCAGCAGCTGGAGCAGGTCGGAAGTTTCGGCAAGATAGAGGCTTTCGTCCAGAACCGCGTCGGGCGCATCGGGCCATTGCCGGGCGACGATCGCCCAGGTTTCCGCGGCGCGCCGGGCGGCGGAGCACAGGACGAGGGACGGGACCGGGCATTCGTCGGCCAGCCAGGCGCCCATGGCGGCGGCGGCGCGGCGTCCGCGGCCGTTCAGCGGACGCTCGAAATCGGACCCGATCCCCGCCGCCCAGTCGGACTTGGCGTGGCGCAGGATCAGGATGCGGCAGTTACGGTTGGCGCCGGCCATTAGGTTCTCCCGAAAAATGTCATATATAGATTGTACGAAGGCTCGACGCCCGGCAATGACGCGGACTCCCGATGGACGACCGGATCGCCCCGTTACAGGACAGCGACGCCCCCTACGCCGACTCCGGAGATGAGTGTCCGGACGCCGCCGGATTTTCGCTGACCGATTCCAAGCGGTTCATCAACCGGGAACTGTCCTGGCTCGCTTTCAACGAGCGGGTCATGGAAGAAGCCGGCAATCCTGACCATCCGTTACTGGAGCGATTGCGGTTCCTTTCGATTTCGGCAAGCAACCTGGACGAATTCTACATGGTCCGGGTCGCCGGGTTGAAGGGGCAGGTCGAGGCCGGCGTGACGACGCCGAGCCAGGACGGCCTGACGCCGGCCGAGCAGCTGCAGGCGATTTTCGACCGCGGCGGCGACCTGATCGAATCGCAGCTGGCGACCTGGCGGCGGCTCAGGGCGGACCTCGCCCGGCACAGCATCGCGGTGATCGAGCCGGCCGCGCTGGACGCTGCCGACCTGGCTTGGCTCGACGATCATTTCATGGAAGAAGTGTTCCCCGTCCTCACGCCGATCGCGGTCGATCCGGCGCACCCCTTCCCTTTCATCCCGAATCTGGGTCTGGCGATCGCGCTGGAGCTGGCGCGGCCCGACAATGACGAATCCCTCTATGCGCTGGTCCGCCTGACCGACCAGCTGCCCCGTTTCGTCCGGCTGCCCGGCGAAGCGGCGCGCTATGTGACGTTGGAAGACCTGGTCGGGCTGATGCTGCACCATCTGTTCCCGGACTTCGAGGTCCAGGCGCGCGGCCTTTTCCGGGTCATCCGGGACAGCGACATCGAGATCGAGGAAGAGGCCGAAGACCTGGTCGCCCTGTTCGAAACGGCGCTGAAGCGGCGCCGGCGAGGCCATGTCATCCATCTTTCGGTCGATGCCGCGATGCCGGAGCGTCTGCGCAGCTTCGTGGTCAACGAACTGGAGGTGCCGGAGGACGATGTCTTCGAGATCGACGGCCTGCTCGGATTCGCCGACGTCAATCAGCTGATCGACAACGACCGCCCGGACCTGCTGTTCGAGCCTTACAACCCGCGCTCGCCCGAACGCATCCGGGATTTCGGCGGCGACTGTTTCGCCGCGGTCCGCGCCAAGGACATCGTCGTCCACCACCCTTACGAGAGTTTCGACGTCGTCGTGCAATTCCTGCGCCAGGCGGCACGCGATCCCTCGGTCGTCGCGATCAAGCAGACCCTGTACCGGACCAGTACCGATTCGCCGATCGTCGCGGCGCTGGCCGAAGCGGCCGAGGCGGGCAAGAGCGTCACGGCGCTGGTCGAACTGAAAGCGCGGTTCGACGAAGCGGCCAATATTCGCTGGGCGCGCGATCTGGAGCGCGCCGGCGCCCAGGTCGTCTACGGCTTCATCGACCTCAAGACCCACGCCAAGGTCTCGCTGGTCGTGCGGCGGGAGGGCCACGGGCTGGCCCGTTATGCCCATTACGGCACCGGCAACTATCATCCGATCACGGCGCGCAGCTATACCGACCTCTCCTTCTTTACCTGCGATCCGGTGCTGACCCGCGACGCCACCCATCTGTTCAACTACATGACCGGCTATGCCCGGCCGGAACCGATGCAGAAGCTGGCGGTCGCGCCGATCGACCTGCGCCAGAGGCTGCTGGAGCATATCGATACCGAAGTCGCCAACGCCCGGGCCGGCAGGCCGGCGCAGATATGGGCCAAGGTGAACTCGCTGGTCGACGGGCCGCTGATCGATGCGCTCTACCGCGCCTCAGGGGCCGGGGTGCAGATAGACCTGGTCGTGCGCGGCATCTGCTGCCTGCGGCCCGGCGTGCCGGGCATGTCGGAGAATATCCGGGTCAAGAGTATCGTCGGCCGCTTCCTCGAACATTCGCGCATTGTCGCCTTCGCCAACGGCAAGGCGCTGCCGAACCGCCGCGCCGGGCTCTACCTGTCGTCGGCCGACTGGATGCCGCGCAACCTCGACCGCCGGGTCGAGAGCCTGGTGCCGATCGAGAACCCGACCGTGCACGAGCAGGTGCTGGACCAGATCATGGTTGCCCAGATCAACGACAACCGGCAGAGCTGGGTTCTGGACGCGGACGGCCGCTACGCCCGGGTCTCGGCGGAGAAGGCTTCCGGACGTGCATCGAAGGATTTTTCCTGCCATACCTATTTCATGACCAACCCGAGCCTTTCCGGCCGCGGCAGTGCGCTGCGCGGCAAGGGCCGGCGCCCGCCGGTCGATCTGCGCTCCCCCGAATGCGCCTGACGGGACGCGGCTGAATGGCGTCCAATCTGGCTGAGAACGAGGCCGTTCGCGGCTTTGCCGCCGGCAATGTTGCCGTGCTGCCGGTGGGCGAGGGCGCCGGCGAGCCGGAGGCCGGTGCCTCCGATTATTTCGGGCGGCGGGTCGCCGTTATCGATATCGGCTCGAATTCCATCCGGCTGGTGGTGTTCGAAGGCTCGGTCCGGGCGCCGACGCCGATCTTCAACGAAAAGGTGATGTGCGGGCTGGGCCGCGGCATGCAGTCCAGCGGCCGGCTCAATCCGGAAGGCGTTGACGGCGCGCTCGAGAATCTCGGCAGATTCGTCGGGGCTGCAGCCGCCATGAAGGTGGCGAACCTGTCGGCCTTTGCGACCGCAGCGGTGCGCGAGGCGGAAGACGGGCCGGACTTCATCGAAACATTGCGTCGGCGACTGGGCCTAGAAGTCCGGGTGCTCAGCGGTGAGGACGAGGCGCGCCTCTCGGCCTATGGCGTTATGGCCGGCTTTCCCCAGGCCGAGGGCATCGTCGGCGATCTGGGCGGCGGCAGCCTGGAGCTTGTCCGGGTCGGCGGCGAACAGGTCCACGAGATGGCGACCCTGCCGCTCGGCCCCTTGCGGTTGAACGAGGCCATGGGGCAGGGCGAGACGATCGGCGCCTTGGTCAAGAAATCGCTGACCGAAATCGACTGGCTCTCCCGGGCAGAAGGCAAGACGCTCTACGCTGTCGGCGGCGCGTGGCGCTCGCTGGCCAAGGTGCATATGGCGCAGCACGGCAGGGCGCTGAGGATGGTCGACGGCTACCGGGTCGCCGCCGCGCCCTTCGCCGAATTCGCCAAACTGCTGGCGCGCCAGAGCGACCGGGGGCTGGACCGGCTTCCGGCGATCTCCGCAAAGCGGATCGAATCCGTGCCGGCGGCATCGATTGTGCTGCGCCGCCTGATCCGGCTCGCCCGGCCGGCGCAGATCGTTTTTGCCGCCCGCGGCGTTCGCGAGGGAGTTCTGTACGAAGCCCTCGACCGCAAGGCACGACGCGGCGATCCGCTGCTCGCCGGGGCGGCCGCCTTCGGCCAGCGCTTTTGCCGCTTCACCGGCCTCGGCCCGGCGCTTGCCGCCTGGACCGGCGGCATCTTTCCGGACGAAACCGGCGAGCGGACGCGCCTGCGCCGTGCGGTGTGCGAGATTGCCGACGCCGGCTGGTTCGATCATCCGGACTACCGCAACCGCCACGCCTGGGGCCGCATCCTGACCGCGCCGCTGATGGGGCTGGACCATGCCGGCCGCACATTTCTGGCCCTCGCGGCGAGCGCCCGCTACAGCGGCGGCATCGAAGAGGATATGGAACGGACCGCGCGCGACACGGGCCTGGACGACGACGATATCCGCGATGCCCGCGCACTCGGACAGGCTTTGCGGCTGGGCTACACCATTGCCGCGGGCCGACCCGAAATCCTCGCCGACAGCCGCTTCGAGCGAACGGATACCGCCCTTGCCCTGCAGGTCGGCGACAGCGACATCCATTATTTCGGCGAGGTCATCCAGAAACGCCTCGCCGATCTGGCGGCGACGCTGGACCTGGAGCCGCGGCTGATCCTGAGCTGATCGTGACAGTTGCGGAAGGCCTGTTCCGGTTTCTGGCCCAGGAGCGTGTCGGTTGGGGCACGCCGGCGCCCCGGGCGATCGGCCGCGAGATGGCGGCGCTCGGCGTGTCCCGCGCCCTGATCGTAGCTTCCACCACCATCGCCACCCGGACTGACCTGATCGCCGACATCGAGGCCGAACTGGGCGACGGGATCGCCGGCCTCTTCACCGGCTGCCGCGCGCACACGCCGGTCGACACCGTGATCGACTGCGCCGCGGCGATCCGCCGAAGCGAAGCCGACGCCGTCGTGACCGTGGGCGGCGGCACGCCCATCGACACCGTCAAGGCCGCCCTCCTGTGCCTCGCGGAGGATGTGCACGACGCCGAAGCCCTGAAGGCCTACCGCGTGACGGTCGGCACAGACGGCGCGCGCACCGTGCCGCCGGTCGGGCCCTCCGCAGTCCGGCAGATTGCCGTGCCGACGACGCTCTCCGGCGCCGAATTCAGCAACATCGCCGGCGTCACCGACCCGGAACGCGGCATCAAGGACGCCTATATCGCGCGCGACAGCGCACCGGTCGCCGTCATCCTGGACCCGGCGGCAACCGTCCATACGCCGGAGTGGCTGTGGCTTTCGACCGGGGTCCGGGCGGTCGACCATGCCGTGGAAACCCTGTGCTCGCGCTCGGCCCAGCCGCTGCCGGATGCAACGGCCATCCACGCGCTGAAAATCTTCGCCGATGCGCTGCCGCGGACGAAGGAAAGTCCGGACGATCTGGCGGCGCGGGGCGAGTGCCAACTCGCGGTCTGGCTGGCGGCCTTCGGTCTCGGCCGGGTCGAATACGGCGCCAGCCACGGCATCGGCCACCAGCTCGGCGCGGTCGGCGGCGTGCCCCACGGCCACACCAGCTGCGTCATGCTGCCGAGCGTTCTGCGCTGGAACGCGCCGGTCAATGCGGTGCAGCAGGCAGCGGTGAGCGAAGGTTTCGGCCGGGCAGGGGAGGCGGCGGCCGACGTCGTCGCCGGCTTCATCGCCCGGCTCGGACAGCCCGGCACCCTGCGCGCTGTCGGAATAACCGAAAATCAGCTGGACATCGTCGCGAAGGGCAGCGTCGGCAACATGATGGTCCGCTCCAACCCGCGGCCGATTACCGAAGCGGCCCAGGTGCGCGAAATTCTGGATATGGCCTGGTAGGGGCAGCGGCTGGAGCAGGGCGGCGGCGGTCTGCGAAAGCCCGCATTCCGCGCAAGCGGGGATTGCGGAACCGGAATTCAGTCTCCGGACGCCTCCCCGGCTCCCGCCGGGTGCAGGCTGCGGATCAGGTCGATCAGCACGGCCGTGGTCAGGCCGAAAAGCACGAGGCCGTTGGCGGCGAGCATCCCCGACAGCAGGCGGTGCGGCCGGTCGAGCACGATGTCGCCGAAGCCCAGGGTCGTGAAGGAGACCAGCGAGAAATAGACCGCCGTCTCCAGATCGCCCAGCGCCCCGCTCCACAGCAGATAGAGGGCCCAGATCCAGACCGTGACGCTCATGCTCATCAGCAACCAGAGGGAAAGTACGCAGAGCGCTCCGGCGAGCCTGGGCAATTGCGGTGCCCGCGCCAGCCATGCTTCGTACCGGCGGAAGGCGCGGACCGCCAGCGCCATGAACGCAGCATGGATCGCGAAACTCAGCACGATCAGGGCCGATCCGACGGCAAACTGGCGGATCATCGCCTAAATTGCTCCCGCTGATGCGCACCGGAGTGCCGGGCACCGCTCGATCGGGTCTCCGGTCGCCAGATTAACCGATGCGGCGTGGATGCCAAGGGACGAGCGCCACAGGTAGTTTTCGATCCTTCCCCTGCCGCCGCGTCGGACCTGCGCCGTCGGCGGGAAAATGGCCTTGACGCCGCACCGGCGATGCCTCATATGATCCGAAGCGCCGATTTAGACCGACTTGCGGGCGCTTTATGAAATGCGGCTAAAGAGGTGGGAGACCCGTCCGGAAGCCGCGACGGGTTTTTTGTTTGGGCCGATCCCCCTTACCGGATCCGCGGGATTTGATCGGGCAGCTTGCATCCGCGTCACCAACTGCTAAAGCGCCACGGAGGCTTTTCTCCGTGGGCCCGCCGACCGGCAGCCCATGGGGATGACCGTGAATCAGATGTTCCAGCCGCCCGGGGCTCGAAACCCGGGACCGCTTCTCCCGCTTCACACCGACACCGCCGCCGTCCATGGCGGTATCGCGCGCAGCCGCTTCGAGGAAACCGCCGAAGCACTGTACCTGACCTCGGGCTATGTCTACGGCTCGGCCGAAGAAGCGGCGGAAGCGTTCGAAAAAACCGACCTGCGCTACGTTTACAGCCGCTACGGCAACCCGACGGTGCAGATGTTCGTCGACCGGTTGTGCGCGATCGAGGGCGCGGAGGCCGGCGTCGCGACCGCGAGCGGCATGTCGGCGGTCTTCACCGCGCTGATCGGCTTGCTGCGCCAGGGAGACCGGCTGGTCGCCTCGCGCGCCCTGTTCGGTTCCTGCGCCTATATCTGCACCGACATCCTTCCGCGCTTCGGCGTCACCACCGAGTTGGTCGAAGGCACCGACCTGGCGGTCTGGGAACGGGCGCTCGCCTCTCCCGCAAAGGCGGTCTTCCTGGAAACCCCGACCAATCCACAGCTCGACATCGTCGACGTGAAAGCGGTCGCCGACCTGGCGCACAACGCCGGCGCGACGGTGGTGGTCGACAATGTGTTCGCGACGCCGCTGCTCCAGCGACCGCTCGAACTCGGCGCCGACGTCGCGGTCTACTCGGCCACCAAACATATCGACGGACAGGGCCGTTGCCTGGGCGGCGCCATCCTGGGCTCGAAGGAATACTGCACCGAGGCGCTGTCGCCCTTCGTTCGCCACACCGGGCCGAGCATGAGCCCGTTCAACGCCTGGGTGCTGTTGAAAGGGCTGGAAACCCTGTCGGTGCGGATCGAACGCCAGTGCCGGACGGCGGGGAAAATTGCGCAGTGGCTGGAACGGCGCGCCGGCGTCCGGCGGGTGCTCTATCCCTTCCTCGATTCCCATCCGCAGGCAGCATTGGCGCGGCGCCAGATGAAGGACGGCGGCACAGTCGTGACCTTCACGATCGAGGGTGGCCGGCGCGAGGCCTTCGGCCTGCTCAATGGCCTTCAACTGATCCCGATTTCCAACAATCTGGGCGACGCCAAGAGCCTGGCGACCCATCCGGCCTCGACGACGCACCACCGCATCGGCGCCGAGGGCCGGGCCGCCGTCGGCATCGGCGACGACATGATCCGCCTGTCGGTCGGCCTCGAACATCCCGACGACCTGATCCGCGACCTCGACCATGCCCTGAACTGTGCGGGCGCCGCGGTCGGGCACGGCGCCTGCTGAAAGGACCGATCGACATGGCGACTCTTTCGAACGACAGGAAAACCATCACCGTGCGGGCGGTCGACGTGCACCGGGCGAAGATGCTGCTGGAGGCCGGCGAAGCCGTCCTGATCGACGTGCGCGAATTCATCGAGTACGAGGACGAACATATCCCCGGTGCGGCGCTGTTTCCGCTTTCGGACTTCGATTCCCGGCGGCCCGAGGGCGACGGCGGGAAGATCGGCATCTTCCATTGCCGCTCCGGGCGCCGGACCGCCGAGCATTTCGAACGCTTCGTCGATACCGGCTTCCGCGAAGTCGTGCATATGGACGGTGGCATTGTCGACTGGTCGATCGCCGGCTACCCGGTGCGCTCGGAGGACGGGGAGGCGGGAGAACCGGAGGAGTCGGCGCAGCCTTCCGGTTCGGAGGCGGCGTGAGAGGGCAGGGCTACTCGCTTATTCCCTTTCGGGCCTTGTAAGCGGCGATCGCTTCCTTGAGCTCGGTGTATTCCTCGCACCCGAACAGGCAGGCTCTGTCGAGGACGGCAAGGCGTTCTTCGGCTTTCTTGAGCTGTCCGAGCGCGAGATAGAGCTCGCCGAGATATTCGTTCGCCCCGCGATGCCGCGGCGCGAGGCGCAGGGCGATTTTGTAATGCTTCAGCGCGGCGTCGTACTTCTTCAGCTTGCGGTAGGCGTAGCCGAGCCAGTTGTGGACGTCCGCACTGTCCGGCGCCTTCGCATCGGCCGTCTTGAGCAGGGGGATCGCCTCGGCGTATTTTCCGGCCTCTATCAGCGCTTCCGCCCGGTCGTATTCGGCCTTGCCGGCCACCTTCGGACGCGTGCCGCTGTCGGGCGTGCCGCCCGCCGCTCCTGCCGGACCGGCCGCAAAAAGGGCGCACACCAGGAAGGCAAGAGCCGCCGATGCGGTTCGCCGCGCATGGGTTGGCTTCATCGGCCGTCCTCCCCTGGACATGGCGCACCCGGCCGCAGTTCCCCGGCGGAATGCGGCCGCGCCGGGCAAGTTGTTTCTGGAACTAGCGTTCTCAAAATAACAGGAATTCTCTTTATTTGCATACCATTATCGAACGAAGCTGGCGGATGGGGTGGGATTCGAACCCACGAGACGCTTGCACGCCTGCCGGTTTTCAAGACCGGTGCCTTCGACCGCTCGGCCACCCATCCGTATCGTTCTGTCGGGAAGCAGATTAGATTCAGGGCGCGAAGCGTCAACCGGCGAAACCGGCGCTCCGGCATAGTGAATTCCGTCATTTCGACCGACCGCAGGGAGCGGAGAAATCTTTCCAGCGCGGTGCATAGTCCCTCGCTCCGCACCGAAAAGATATCTCCGTTTCGCGACCCTCCGGGCCGCTTCGGTCGATATGACGGTATTGGAAGGTACCATACTCGACTGGCACGAAGCCGCGTGGCGGGCTACCCGGCCAGAGAATTTCCCGTACAATGGCAGCGCCGACTTCGACCGTTCCGGGTGACGATGCGTCCGTTCCTGCTGCTCTTCCTGCCGACCTGCCTGATTCTGACGCCCCCGTTCCCGTCGATGGCGGCGGCTGCGGAGGCGGGCAGGGGCGCTCCCGCCATCGCCACGCCGGCCAAACAGGCGTTGCTGGTCGAGTATCCGTCTTTCCGCACGCTGCTCGCGAAGAATGCCGGATACAGGATGCGGCCCTCGTCCATGACCAAGCTGATGACCGCCCTGCTGGTCTTCGAGGCGCTTCGCGACGGCCGGCTTTCCGGCGAAGAGAAGATTCCCGCCAGCAAACACGCCGCCGGCCAGCGCGGATCGCGCGTCGGGCTGAGGCGCGGCGGCCGCTATCCGGCGCGGGAATTGATGCTGGCTATGATCGTCCATTCCGCCAACGATGCGACGGTGGCGCTGGCCGAGCGGCTGGCCGGCAGCGAAAAGGCCTTCGCTGCGGCGATGATCCGGCGCGCCCGGCAGCTCGGCCTGCGCGATACGTCGTTCCGCAACGCCACCGGCTTCACGGCACCCGGCCACCTGACCAGCGCGCGCGACATCGCCCGGCTGGCCGGCGTGATCCTCGCGCGGTTTCCGGATCGCTATCCGCTTTTCGCCCTGCGCTCGGTCCGGTTCGGCGGCCGGAACTGGCGCAACCGGAACCCGGTCCTCGGCCGGGTGGAAGGCGCCGACGGCTTTAAAACCGGCTATACGCGGGCCGGCGGCTACGGCCTTGTCGCCTCGGCAAAGCGGGGCAGCCGGCGGTTGATCCTGGTCGTCAACGGCCTGAAGAGCGGGAACGAACGGCAGCAGGAAGCGATCCGGCTCCTGCGTTGGGGCTTCGACCAGCCGGCAGGCCGGGAATGACGGACTGCAGCGTTGCAACCGGCCGTTTCATCACCGTCGAAGGCGGGGAGGGGGCCGGCAAGTCGACCCAGGTCCGGCGGCTCGCCGCCTGGCTGAACGGGCAGGGCGTCGAAGCCGTGACGACCCGGGAGCCGGGCGGAACGCCGGGTGCCGAAGCGATCCGCGCGCTGCTGGTCACCGGCGAGCCGGACCGGTGGGACGCCACGACCGAAGCCCTGCTCATGACTGCGGCCCGGCGCGACCATGCCGTGAACGTCATCCAGCCGGCGCTGGCGCGCGGCGCGTGGGTGCTGTGCGACCGCTTCGCTGATTCGACGCTGGCCTACCAGGGCTATGCCGGCGGATTGCCGCCGGACGGGCTGACCGCGCTCACCCGGTTCGCGGTGGGCAACCTGGCCCCGGACCTGACGGTCGTTCTCGACCTGCCGGCGGCCGAGGGACTGAAGCGGGCAGGAGCGCGGGCCGGCGACCGCCAGGCCGCCGAATCCCGCTTCGAGGAGCGGACTCTCCGGTTTCACGAAGCGGTCCGCGACGGCTTTCTCGATATCGCCCGCCGGGAGCCCGCGCGCTGCATCGTCGTCGATGCAACCGCGCCGGTCGACAGCGTGGCCCGGCGGATCGCTGCGGCGGTCGGCGAGAGGCTGCTGACCGATGGCTGAACCGAACGTCGAAGAGGCGCCGCGGCCCGGGCCGGAGAACACTTATCTCCTGATCGGCCACGACGCGGCCGAAGCGGTGCTGTCGGCGGCGTGGCGCGGCGGCCGCCTGGCCCACGGCTGGCTCTTTACCGGCGGCGAGGGCATCGGCAAGGCGACCCTGGCCTACCGCTTTGCCCGCGCCATCCTGTCCGGCGCGATCGACGCCCCGGCGCCGCCGGAGTTGCCGGGCCTGGCGGCGCCTGCGGCGGGCGAACGCCTGCCGGAGGTCGGTGCGGACGACGCTGCGGCCCGGCGGATCGCGGCCGGCGCCCAACCCGGCCTCAAGGTCATCCGCCGGTCGGTCAATCCCGATACCGGGAAGATGCGCGGCGAGATCGTGGTCGGCGACGTGCGCGACGCCATGAAGTTTCTCAACCGGACGGCGACCGGCGGCGGCTGGCGAATCGTCATCGTCGATCCGGTCGACGAGATGAACCGGAACGCCGCGAACGCCTTGCTGAAGTCACTCGAAGAACCGCCAGGCAAATGCCTGTTTCTGCTAATTAATCACGTTTCCGGCGCAGTCTTGCCGACGATCCGGTCGCGCTGTCAGGTCCTTGCCTTGCCGGCACTGGGGCCGGAGGATCTGCGGAGGGTCCTGAGCGCGGCGGCGCCGGATCTGGCGGCGGACGAAGCGGTCCTGGAACTCGCCGGCGGCAGCCCGGGCCGGGCGATCCGGCTTCTCGAGGCCGATGCCGGCGCGCTGGAAAGCCGGATCGGCGCCATCCTGGCGGCGCCGGAAGAGGCCGGCGGGCTCCAGGCGCTGGACCTGGCCGAGCAGGTCGCGCGGGGGGCCGGGGCGACGGCCGCCTTTCGCGTGGTCGGCGAACTGCTGGCGCGCCGCACCGCGATACTGGCGCGCGACGCGGGGCAGCCCGCGACGCGGGACGCTGCCGCCGCCCTATGGTTCGAGATCGCGGAGCGCTTTCGCGAGGCCGAGCTGCTCAATCTGGACCGGCGCCATACGGTGCTGAAAGCGTGCCGGGATACAAGCAGCCTCTTCCACTCGCCGGGCGCACAGGGCGGCTGACGCCTGGCGGCGAATTACTCCTCAACGATTGCTCCGGCAATCTCTGCAAGTCCGGTTTGGAATATGTCACTGAGGCGACAGTCCTGCCGGCGCAGGCCGCGCGGCGGCGGCGCCATTTGCGAAGCAACCCGCAAGGTCGATTGGCCGCTGTGGCGCCACCGGCCGGCATGGCTTATGTGTCTGGGCCTCCTATGTCCGGCGTCCCGGCGCGCCGGGCCTTTCCTTCAACCCCCGACGCCCCGCGGTTCCGACGGCATGACCGACAAGCCCAAATTCTACATCACGACGGCGATTTCCTACGTCAACGGCGCGCCCCATCTGGGCCATGCCTACGAAGCGATCTCGACCGACGTCATCGCCCGCTACAAGCGGCTCGACGGCCACGACGTCTTTTTCCTCACCGGGACCGACGAGCACGGCCAGAAGGTCGAATCCTCGGCGCGCGCCCAGGGCATGGAGCCGAAGGCGTTCTGCGACATGATCGCGGCCCAGTTCAAGGAGATGACCCGGACGCTCAACATCTCGAACGACGGTTTCATCCGGACGACCGAACCGCGCCATTACGAATCGACCCGGGCGATCTGGCAGAAGCTGGTCGATGCCGGCGACATCTATCTCGGCAGCTACGCCGGCTGGTACTCGGTCCGGGACGAGGCGTATATCGGCGAGGACGAACTGGTCAAAGACGGTGACCGCTGGCTGACGCCGGGCGGCGCCGAGGTCGAGTGGATCGAGGAGCCGAGCTACTTTTTCCGCCTGTCGGCCTATACGGACAAGCTGATCGCCCATTACGAGGCCAACCCGGGTTTTGCCGCACCGCCTCACCGGCGCAACGAGCTGATGAATTTCATGCGCCAGGGGCTGAAAGACCTGTCGGTGTCGCGGACAAGTTTCAACTGGGGCGTACCGGTGCCGGGCGACGACGACCATATCGTCTACGTCTGGCTCGACGCGCTGACCAACTACATCACCGCCGCCGGCTATCCCCATGAAGATTCGGAATTTTATCGGCGCTACTGGCCGGCCGACATCCACATCGTCGGCAAGGATATCATGCGCTTCCACGCCATCTACTGGCCGGCGTTCCTGATGTCGGCGGGGGTGCCATTGCCGGGCCAGGTGTTCGGCCACGGCTTCCTGACCATCGAAGGGCGGAAAATGTCGAAATCGGTCGGCAATGTCGTCACGCCGGAGGCGATGCGGGAAACCTACGGGCTCGACCAGATGCGCTATTTCCTGATGCGCGAGGTGCCCTACGGCAACGACGGCTCGGTCACGCCCGAAGCCATCGTGCAGCGCATCAACAGCGATCTCGCGAACGATCTGGGAAATCTCGGCCAGCGCGTCCTGACCATGATTGCCCGGAACTGCGACGGCCGGGTGCCCGAGCCGGGCGAATTCACCGAAGCCGACGAGGCCCTGTTCGCCGCTGCCGTGGCGCTGGTGGAGGAAACCCGGCGCGAAATGGCCGGTCTGGCGATCCACAGGATGCTGGAAGCGATCTGGCGGGTCGTCGGCGACGCCAACCGCTATGTCGACGCCCAGGCGCCGTGGGCACTGCGCAAGACCGATCCCGCGCGCATGGCGACGGTGCTCTACGTTCTGGCCGACACGATCCGGCAGTTGGCGATTTTCGTGCAGCCGGTCGTGCCGGATGCGGCGGCGGCGTTGCTCGAACAACTGGCGGTGCCGGACGAGGAGGGCGCCCGCACCTTTGCCGCCTTGCCCGCACGGATCGCGCCCGGTACGGCGCTGCCGGCGCCCTCGCCGGTCTTCCCGCGCTTCGTCGGCGAAGACGCCGCCTGACCGCCGGCCGAAGATTACCGACGATGCTGGTCGACAGCCACTGCCATCTCGATTTCGACGTTCTGGCCGAGGACCGGAGCGCGGTGCTGGACCGCGCCCGGCAGGCCGGGATCGAGACCGTCGTGACGATCTGCACCCGGATGAGCCGCTTCGGCGAGATTCTGGCGATCGCAGTCGGGCACGAGCGCGTCTACTGCTCGGTCGGCGTCCATCCGCACAATGCCGATGAAGAGGGCATCGAAAACGCCGCGCAACTGATTGGAAAGACAGGAAACAGCAAGGTCGTCGGCATCGGCGAGACCGGGCTGGACTATTTTTACACGAACAGTCGTCCGGAAACCCAGCGCGCCAGTTTCCTGGCCCATATCGCAGCGGCGCGCGAAACCGGGCTGCCGCTGATCGTCCACACGCGCGACGCCGACGCCGAGACCATGGAAATTCTGACGGCGGAGCAGGCGAAGGGCGCGTTCCCTGGCGTGATCCATTGTTTCACCGGCTCGCGCGCCCTTGCCGAGCGGGCGATCGAGCTCGGCATGTATGTGTCATTCTCCGGCATCGTCACCTTCAAGAAGGCCGGCGAACTGCGGGACATCGCCCGCGACCTCCCGGAGGACCGGCTCCTGGTCGAGACCGACGCGCCGTTCCTGGCGCCGGTCCCGCATCGCGGCAAGACCAACGAGCCGTCTTTCGTCGTGCATACGGCGCAGTGCCTGGCAACGGTCCGCGATGTGCCGATGGAACGGCTGGAGCGAACCACAACTGAAAATTTCTATCGACTTTTCAACAAGATAGACCGTCCGGCTACAGTGGCCGTATCTTGATAATATTTTCCATAATATATATTATGCGAATCACCGTTACAGGGCGCGAGGCGTGACAGGATGACGTATTCCCCTTCTCCGGCCGCCGACAATGCAAAAGCCGCCGCCCAGATCCGGCGCCTGCTCAACATCATGGCGGCGTTGCGCAACCCGGACGGCGGCTGCCCCTGGGATCTGGAGCAGGATTTCGCCACCATCGCGCCTTATACGATCGAGGAAGCCTACGAAGTCGCCGACGCCATCGGCCGCAACGATATGGCCGACCTGCAGGACGAACTGGGCGACCTCCTGTTCCAGGCCGTGTTCCACGCCCGGATGGCCGAAGAAGCCGGCGCGTTCGACTTCGCCGACGTCGCCCGCTCCATCGCCGACAAGATGGAACGGCGGCATCCGCACGTCTTCGGCGAGGAACGGGTCGCGTCGGTCGAGGCCCAGTCTGCCGCGTGGGAAGAGCACAAGGCGCGGGAACGGGTTGAGAAATCGCAACAGGGCGGCGATTCCGCCAGCGTGCTGGACGATGTGCCCGCCGCCCTGCCCGCGCTGCTGCGCGCCCACAAGCTGGGCCGGCGGATGGCCCGCGTCGGCTTCGATTGGCCGGATGCGCTGTCGATTACCGAAAAGGTGACCGAAGAACTCGGCGAATTGCGCGAGGAAATCCGGCACGGGGACGAGTCCCGCGCCGCCGAGGAGCTGGGCGACCTGCTGTTCACCGTTGCCCAGGTCGGCCGCCGGCTCGGCATCGACCCGGAAGAAGCCCTGCGCCGGGCCAACCGCAAGGTCGAACGCCGCTTCCGCAGCGTGGAAGACAGTATCCGGCATGACGGCCGCACCGTTGCCGGGCTGCCGATGGATGACCTGGAGCGCTACTGGAGCGAAGCGAAGGCCGCGGAGGCCGAAGACTAGGTTTTTCGGGGCGTTGCGGCGGTTCTTTGCCTCGCTGCCGGCTTTGCGCAGGCCGTTATCCGGGCGTAGCAGGGGGTAGCACCGGCCATTTCCTGACCTTCCGGGGTCACTCTTCGGTCAGCGTGTCCCGGATCAGGCGCCAACTCGCCGCGTCAGGGGCCAACAGGAACGGGACGTCGCGGTCGACCGGCCGCCACGGGCCCGATTGCGGTGCGTCGTCGATAAATCCGTAACAGCCGCCCGCCTCGGCGATCATCAGGATGCCGGCCGCGTGGTCCCAGGGCAGCAGGCGGGTGAAGACGGCGTAGTGCGCCCGCCCCGTCAGCATCGCGATATACTCCCAGGCGGCGCAGCGGGCGAACCGGCGCTGCCCGAGCCGGCCGCCGTCCCGCAGCGCCTTGATCCGCCCGAACAGCGCCGGCGCCCTCGATTTGCCGACATAGAGCGCGCCGGTCATGGCGCCGAACGCCGCCGGCTCCGGCAATGCGAGCGCGCCGGTACCGTCGTGAGCCCCCTGCCCCAGCGCCGCGGCATAGGTTTCTCCCCGGACCGGCAAATGAATGTACCCGCGCACCACGACGCCGTCGCGCACCAGCGCGACGATCGTGGCAAAGCGCGGATTGTCGTGGGCGTAGTTGTAGGTGCCGTCGATAGGATCGATGATCCAGACGTCGCCCGGCCGGCCGAGGCGCTCCAGCACCGCCGGGTCGTCCGCCGCCGCCTCTTCGCCGATCGTTGCCGAGCCGGGCAAGGCGCGGGTCAGTGCGTCGCGCAGAAAGACCTCGCAGCGTTCGTCTGCCACCGTAACGAAGTCGTTGGGGCTCGATTTGGTCCTGACATCGTCGCCGGCGAGGTTTTGGAAGTGCGGCAGCACGATGGTTCGCGCGGCCTCGCGCAGGATGCGGTCGACGGTCTCGAAATCCGGCAGGTCGGGATGCCGGCGGCCCTCGGCGTCCCGGTTCATAGGCCCGGGCCGACGTGCCAACGGGATTCTGTATGCTGCATGCATATGCACGATTGTACACGCAGTATACAGGGTGGCGGAATCACGGTCCGCCGGCTGATTCGTCCGCCCGGGGCGCTGTGTACAACCCGTAGCGGCGGTCCAGGGTCCGGCAGTCCGACTGCTCGACGTCGACGATCAGCAGACTGCCCTCTTCGTCGTCGGTGCGTTCGACGACCGCCCCGCGGTCGTACAGCCAGGTCAGCGCCGCGCCCTTTTCGTGCGGCACCCGGATCGCCATGCGCCGGCGTGCAGCGCCGAGCAGCGCCTCGACCCCGGCGCACAGCCCGGCGACGCCGTCGCCGGTCAGCGCGGAGACGAGCTGAATACGCTCGTTGGACCGGTCCGCACGGTTGCCCAGAAGCTCGCGGCCGGCGCGGTCCACGCAGTCGATCTTGTTCCAGACCTCGATGGTCGCCGAGTCGAGCTTGTCCGCCGATACCAGGTCGCGCAGGATCCCGCGTACGCTCTCGGCCTGCGCCGCCGAGTCCGGCCTTGCGATATCCCGGACATGCAGGATGACATCCGCGAGCGCGACTTCCTCCAGCGTCGCCCGGAAGGCGGCGACGAGTTCGGTCGGCAGGTCCGATATGAAGCCGACCGTGTCCGACAGGATGATCTTGCGCCCGCGCGGGAGTTCGACCTTGCGCATCGTCGGATCGAGGGTCGCGAACAACATGTCTTCCGCCGCGACTCCGGCCGCGGTCAGCCGGTTGAACAGCGTGGATTTTCCAGCGTTGGTGTATCCGACCAGCGCTGCGACCGGAAATGGATATTTCTCCCGCGCCTTGCGCTGCAGGGCGCGGCGCTTGCGTACCGTTTCGAGTTCCCGTTTCAGCCGGGCAATCCGGTCGTCGATCAGGCGCCGGTCCAGCTCGATCTGGGATTCGCCGGGGCCGCCGACAAACCCGAAGCCGCCGCGCTGCCGCTCCAGGTGGGTCCAGCTGCGTACCAGCCGGCTGCGCTGCCACGTCAGGTGGGCGAGTTCGACCTGGAGCCGGCCTTCCCGGGTGCGGGCGCGTGCGCCGAAGATTTCCAGGATCAAAGCAGTCCGGTCGATGACCTTGCAGTGCCAGCGCCGTTCCAGATTGCGCTGCTGGCCCGGGCTGAGCGCGCAGTCCATGACGACCAGTTCCGCGCCCGTCGCCGCGACCTCGCAGCCGATCGTTTCGACCGCTCCCTTGCCGATCCAGCTCGCCGGCACGACGCGCCCGCACGGTGTTGGATGAGCGCTTCGGACATCGAGGCCGATGGCGCGGGCCAGGCCGATGGCTTCCCCGAGCCGGTCTTCGCTACGCGCAGAAGCGCCGGCGTCGCTCCGCAGCCAAGGGTGAACGACCAGGGCCCCTGCCCCGTTCGACTGTCTTTCGATAGCGATGGCGGTTGCCCGGGATCAGGCGCTGCTGTCGGCGCCCGCTGCGTCCGGCTCGAACAGTTGGACCGGCTGCGCCGGCATGACCGTCGAGATCGCGTGTTTGTAGACCAGCTGCGAATGCTGGTCCCGGCGCAGCAGAACGCAGAAATTGTCGAACCAGGTGACAATCCCCTGCAACTTGACACCGTTCACAAGAAACACGGTCACCGGCGTCTTGTTCTTCCGGATATTGTTCAGGAACACGTCCTGCAGGTTTTGTTGCTTTTCCGAGGACATGCTCGAATCCTTCATTATTCTTATGCAGTCATTCCCGGTGCCGAGCCTTTCCGGTGCGGAGCATCCCGGCTGCGCCGGCGGCAGGATTCGCCGCTCACCCCGTCATATGGGCCACCGCGCTTTATCGACAAGCCTCATAATGCCCTCCGAAGAATCTGCCACCGCCGCCGGCGGCCAGTCGCTGAACGCCGTTTCCGGCTCGTCGGCGGTCGCCCGCAGGATCGGCGTACAGCCGGCGCGGATGGCGCATTCCATGTCGACCGCCGCATCGCCGACGAACCAGACCGCGCCGGACCGGCCGATGCCCGATCCGTCCAGCGCCAGGTCGACCGGGGCGACGGCCGGCTTGTCCTCGACCGCATCGCCGGCGCCGACGGCGCGCCCGAAACGGGCGGTCCAGGCCAGATGGCGGATTTCCTTGCGCAGATAGTCGCCGTTCTTGTTGCTGACGACGCCGACATAGAGGCCGCGCCCGTTCAGAGTCTCCAGCAGTTCAGCAGCGCCCGGCAGCGGTTTCAGCGTCTCCAGATGGTTTGCGCGGAATGTGTCGTAGAAGATCTCACGCGCCTCGGTCCAGGCCTCGCCGAACATGGCGGGGAAGCTGTTGCGCATCGATTGCCGGACCCAGCCGCGCACCGCCGCTTCGCTCAATTCCGGATGGCCGAAGGCGCGTCTCGCTGCATTCAGCGCCCGGGCGATCGAGGGCCAGTTATCGACCAGCGTGTTGTCCCAGTCGAACAGGATGGCGGCCGGCGCCGGCAGCGCCGTCATGCCCCGCCTGCAGCGGTCGTGCCCGCCTCGGCCGCACCCGCATAGGCCTCGTACTGCGCTTGCAGGGCGCAGGTCAGCGGTCCGGGTCGGCCGTCGCCGATCGGCGCGCCGTCAATCCTCACGACTGGCATGACGTGGGACGTCGTGCTGGTCAGGAAGGCCTCGGCGGCGGCGAGCGCCTCGTCCAGGGTAAATGATCGCTCAACAACACTGTAGCCGGCTTCCTCGGCAATGGCGCGAACGGTTCGGCGGGTGATGCCGTTGAGGATCGCGTGGGTCGGCGGCCGGGTCACCGCCTCGCGCGTGTCCGTGACGATCCAGGCGTTCGCCGATGTGCACTCGGTGATCGCGCCGTCCGCCCCGATCATCCAGGCCTCGTAGGCTCCCGCCTCCGCCGCCATCTGTTTGGCCAGCACGTTAGGCAGCAGCCCTACTGTCTTGAGATCGCAGCGTTTCCACCGGATATCTTCTGTCGTCACCACCGCAACGCCGCCGGCCCTGGCCGCTGACTTGGGCGTGGTCGACCGCGCCGTCACGACGAGGGAACTTTCGCGGTGCGCCGGAAAGGCATGGTCGCGCCGCGCGACGCCGCGCGAGATCTGCATATAGACGATGCCGTCGCGCACCCGGTTGCGCCGGACGGTTTCGCGCAGGATATGTTTCAAAGCCGGCCGGGCGACCGGCGCGGCCATGCGCAATTCGCGCAGCGACCGGTCAAGCCGGTCGAGATGGGGCTCCTCGTCGACGAACCGGCCATTCTGGATCGCGATTACCTCATAGACCGCGTCGGCGAACTGGTATCCCCGATCCTCGATATGGACCGCTGCGTCGCGGTGCGGCGCGTAGCGGCCGTTGACATAGGCGATTCGGGACATGGCGGCTCTCGCGAAAGGCAGCGGCGCTGACAGGCGGGTCTTGTTAGCGGGGCGCCGGACGGGGCTAGAAGAATTCGAGACTGACGGAGAACAGTTTCTCCACCTTCCGCACGACGTTCGGCAAGGCGTAGAGGATAACCCGGTCGCCGGCCTGAATCACGGTATCGCCGCGCGGCATGATCACGGCGTCGCCCCGTAGGATCGCGCCGGCCATGATGCCCTTGTCCAGTTTCACGCCGCTGAGCGGCTTGCCGACGATCCGCGAGGTATCCATCGCCTCGGCCTCGATGATCTCCCCTACCCCTTCGCGCAACGAATGGACGGCGCGAATCCGGCCGCGGCGCAAATGCTGCAGGATCGTCGAGACCGTGATGCCCCGGGGCGAGACCGCAACGTCGACACCGAGCGAGGTGACCAGCGGCTGGTAGTGCACGGTATTGACCAGCGCCACCGTCCGCGCGCATCCCAGCCGTTTGGCGAGCAGCGCCGCCAGCACGTTGACCTCGTCGTTGTCGGTCACGGTGATGAGCATGTCGGTATGCTGGAGATTGAGCTCCTCCAGGATTTCGTTGTCCAGGACATCGCCGTGCACGACGACGGTATGGGCCAGCGAGGCGGCCACGACCTTGGCCCGTTCCTCGTCCAGTTCGATCAGCTTGACGGTGACATCCTCGTCCTGCTCCTCGATCTCTTGGGCAAGGAACAGCCCGATATTGCCGCCGCCGACGATGATGACCCGGTGCGCTTCGGGCTCTTCGTGGCCGAACGCCGCCATGGCGCGGGCGACATGCTCACGGTCGGCGACGAAGTAGATTTCGTCGCCGGCCAGCAGCTGGTCGTCCGGCGTCGGCACGATCGTCCGGCCGCCGCGCAGTATCGCGACGATCACCGTGGCCAGATCGGGAAACAGCGAGGTGAGCTGGCGGATCGGCGTATCCAGCACGGGGCAGTCCTCGCCCAGCCGGGTGCCGATCGCCTGCACCCGGCCCAGGCCCAGCGGGATCACGTCGAAGGCGCCGGGAACGTGCATCCGCCGCCGGACCGCGCGCGCAACCTCGACTTCCGGCGATATGCGCACGTCGATCGGCATGTGATCGGCGCTGAACAGGCCGGCCCAGATCGGCTGGAGATAGGATTGCGCCCGAACGCGCGCGATCTTGGTCGGCACGTCGAACAGCGAATGGGCGACCTGGCAGGCCACCATGTTGACTTCATCGGTCTGGGTGACCGCGATGATCATGTCGCAGTCGGCCGCACCGGCGCGCTCCAGCACGTCGGGATGCGGCGCATGGCCGACGATGGCGCGCACGTCCAGGGCGTCGCCGATCCGGCGGATCAGCGCCTCGGAACGGTCGATGACGGTGACCTCGTTGTTCTCGGTCGCGAGATGACGGGCGATGTTGAGACCGACCTGCCCTGCCCCGCACACAATTACCCGCATGATGTCATCCGGCCCTGTCGTGAAGAAGCGAGCGGCAGATCAATGGACGGTATCGGTTTTGTCGCCGGCGCCGCGCTCGCCGCCGGTCAGGCCGAGCAGCTTCAGCTTGCGGTGCAGCGCGGAGCGCTCCATGCCGACGAATTCGGCCGTCCTGGAAACATTGCCGCCGAAGCGGTCGACCTGCGCCGTCAGGTATTCGCGTTCGAACATTTCGCGCGCCTCCCTCAGGGGCAACGCCATGATCTCGCCGCCCTTTTCGAAGCGGGGCAGCATGGTTTCCTCGCCCAGAATTTCAGGTGGCATCATTCTTGCGATCAGTTTTTCGCCCGGTCCGGCCTGCGCCATGATCAGGAGGCGGTCGATCACGTTGGCCAGTTCGCGGACATTGCCCGGCCAGTCGTACGCCTGCAATGCCGCCAGCGCATCGTCGGAGAAGGCGCGCGCCGGCAGGCCGGAACGGGCCGCCGCCTTGGCCATGAAATGCACCGCCAGATCGGGAATATCCGGACGCCGGTCGCGCAGGGGCGGAATGTCGATGGGGACGACTCTGAGCCGGTAATACAGATCTTCCCGGAAACGCCGGGCGGCGATTTCGGGCTTGAGATGCCGGCTGGTCGACGCGATGACGCGGATATCCACCTCGACGGTCGCATGGCCGCCGATTCTCTGAAACCCCCGGTCCTGAAGAATTCTGACAAACTTGCCTTGGGTTTCCCACGGCATGTCGGCGATTTCGTCGAGCAACAGCGTGCCGCCGTGGCAGCCTTCGAGAATGCCGCTGCGTGTGCGGTCTCCGGCTTCCTCGCCGAACAGTTCCTGCTCCAGGCGGTCCGGATGCATGGTCGCGCAGTTGACGATCACGAATGGGCCGTTGCCGCGGGCGCTGCGTTGATGGATCAGCCGGGCGACGACCTCCTTGCCCACGCCGGCGGCGCCGGTCACCAGAACCCGGCTGCTCGTCGGGGCCACGCGTTCGATGGCCTGGTTGATCTGCGAGATGGCCGGCGATTCGCCCACCAGTTCGTAGGCGCCGCCGGCGCGCTCCCACAGCGCTTCGTTTTCGCGCTTGAGGCGCGCGGTCTCGATGGCGCGTTCGATCTGCAGGAGTACCCGGTCGCTCTTGAACGGCTTCTCGATAAAGTCGAAGGCGCCGATCTTGATGGCGTCGACGGCCATCTCGACCGTGCCGTGGCCGCTGATCATGATGACCGGCAGGTCGGGATGATCCGTCTTGACCCGCTCCAGGAGTTCCATGCCGTCCATGCGGCTGCCTTCCAGCCAGATATCGAGCACGATGAGCGACGGCCGCCGGGTGCGAATCGCCGTGAGCGCGGCATCGGCATCGGCGGCCTGCCGGGTCATGTAGCCCTCGTCCGACAGGATGCCCGATATCAGGCTCCGGATATCGGCTTCATCGTCGACGATCAGAATATCGGCGGCCATCGGCTAACGGCTCCGGTGCATTCCGGCCGGGTCAGGCATCCGCCGAAACCGGCTGTACCGGCCCGTCGGCGCGAACCGTGGCTGGGAACGCCATGGTGATCGTTGCACCGCGAATCTCTCTTTCCTGCGTATAGTCGTTCTTCAATCGCAACTCCCCGCCATGATCCTCCATGATCTTGCGCACGATGGCCAGCCCGAGGCCGGTCCCCTTGGCCCGGGTCGAGACATAGGGCTCGGTGAGCCGGTGAAGCATGTCGGTCGGCAGGCCGGGCCCGGTATCCGAGATCGAGACCGCGGTTCCGCTTTCGCTGTCGTCGATCGTCAGGGTAACGGTGCCGATGCGCCCGGAAGCGTCCTTCGAACCGGGCGGGCCACCCTGTTCCTCGATCGCGTTGGCGGCATTCTGAAGCAGATTGGTCAGCGCCTGGCTGACCTGATGGCCGTCGCACAGGATGGGCAGCGGCGTATTGATTTTGGCAAAATCGTAGGCGATCGCCGGATGCGCCGAGCGCTGCAGGAAGATCGCCTGCCGGCACAGTTCTCGCAGGTTGTTTTCCTTCATGCGCGGCGCCGGCATCCGGGCGAAATTGGAAAATTCGCTGACCAGCCGGCCGATATCGTCGACCTGCCGGATGATCGTGTCGGTGCAGGTGTCGAAGACTTCCGGATCGGTCTCGATATGCTTGAGATATTTGCGCCGCAATCGCTCGGCCGAAAGCTGGATCGGGGTCAGCGGGTTCTTGATTTCGTGGGCGATGCGCTGGGCGACGTCCGCCCAGGCTGCCGTGCGCTGCGCCTGTTGCAGCTCGGTGATATCGTCGAAGGTGAAGACATAGCCGACGATTTCGGACGATAGGTATTCGGCGGCGAGGCGGACCATCAGCGTCCGGGCCCTGTCGTTGCGCTGGATGACGATCTCGCTCCAGTGTCGACGCACCGGATTGCGCGCGATCCGGTCCATCATCTCGCCGAATTCGGGCACGACATCGGCGATCGGCTCGCCGATCCGCGCTTCGAGATCGACGCCGATGAGATCGGAAGCCGACCGGTTCGGCAGATTGATGCTCCGGTCGGCATTGAGGCCGATGACCCCGGCAGAAACGCCTTCCAGAACCTTCTCGGTAAACTCGCGGCGGGCTTCGTTCTGCCGGTTAACCGCGACGAGTTCCCGGCGATTGCGCTCAAGCTCGCCGGTCATCTGGTTGAAGGAGCGGGAAAGGCTGGCGATTTCGTCCTGCCCCGAACTGCGGACCCGCACGCCGAGGTCGCCCCGGCCGACCCGTTCGGACGCTGCGATCAATTCCGAGATGGGCCGGACAAGCCGGCCGGCGAAATAGAGGCCGAGCCAGATCGCGGCAAGCAGGAGCAGCAGCGAGACCACGCCGTAGAGCAGGAAGTAGCCGATCTGCAGGCCGGAGCGCTGCCCTTCCAGCTTGAGATACTCGTCGACGGCGCCCTGCATGCGCACCATGTGCGAGCGCAGAGTCGGTTCAATGGGACGGCTGATATACAGATAGATGTTCGAATCGAAAAAGATCGTCAGCCGCAGCAGCGCCCGGATATTGTGCTCGCCCCGACGCGCGATCACGACGATGTCGCCGTCCTTGCGCACCCGCGAAATCGCGGCGCGCAGGTTTGCCGGCCGCTCGTTGGCAGGCGAAAAACTGCCGACATCGGAAACCAGAATCCGGCCGCGCTCGTCGAATACCGACGCGCCGACGATGCCGCGCTCGCGCGCCCGCCGGGTGACGAAAGCGGGCAGCTGCCCCGGATCGTTCATCAACTCCAGCGCGTGCGTATTGATGTCGGATCCGAGATTGCGGACGTCCGTCTGCAGCGCGATGATGTGCTCGTCGACATACTTTTCGGTTATGTTGACCGATTCGCGCAGCGCTGTGGCGACACGGCTGCTGAACCAGGCCTGGATGCCGAACTCGAACATCACGGCCGAAAATATCGCGACGATAATCGCCGGCGTCACCGCGATGATGCTGAACAGCAGCACCAGCCGGGCATGGAGCCGCGATCCGGCCTTGCCCTGCCGCCGGGCCGACCAGAGAAGAACGACTCGAAAGGCGATGAGCCCGGCAAGCGGCAATACGATCGCCAGATCGATGACGATCAATGCCAGATTGATGCCCGGATCGGCGCCCAGCGGCGATTCGGCCAGGTTAATCGCCGTCAGCACGCTGGTGATGACGGCCGCGATCGCCAGTCCGACGGCGAGGCGGCTCGACAGCGCAACCCGGTTGACGAATGCCGAGACCCGCAGCATCCAGCGCTGCCTCTGCCGCCTGCGCGGGAGGGCCGTATCCATCAGCCGTCGCCTCTCTCGGGCTCCGAATCCCGGAAACGCGCCGTCCGCCGGCCGCGCGCAATGCCGATATCGAGATCCGAGATTTTCTTGCGCAGGGTATTCCGGTTGAGGCCGAGCATCCCGGCGGCGCGCAGCTGGTTGCCGTTCGTGGCCGCCAGCGACAATTCGATGAGCGGCCGTTCGACCTCCCGGATCACCCGCGCATAGAGGCCAGCGGCCGGCAGTCTGCCGTCATGCGCGTCGAAATAGGCACGCAAATGGCGTTCTACCGAACCGCCGATGCTCCCGTCGTCTTCGCCGCCGCCGTCGGCGCCGAACGACGGCGTCTCGTTGCGGTCCGCCAGTTCGGCCTCGACGATCCCGGTCGTGATCGTCTCTTCGGAATAGAGCGCCGTCAGACGGCGGATGAGGTTTTCGAGCTCCCGTACATTGCCCGGCCACCGGGCCCGGGCGAGGCGCGACACGGCGGCCTCTTCGATCGCTTTTCGCGGCAGTCCCTCGGCTTCGGCGCGCGCCAGGAAATGGTCGACGAGGTCGGGAATGTCCTCCGGCCTTTCGCGCAGCGGCGGGACGCGGATCGGCACGACGTTCAGCCGGTAGAACAGGTCTTCCCGGAACAGCCCCTGCCGGATCAGGGTGCGCAGGTCGCGGTGGGTCGCAGCGACGATCCGGACGTTCGCCCGCATCGGCGAGCGCCCGCCGACCGGAAGATACTCGCCCTGCTGAAGCACGCGGAGCAGCCGGGTTTGCGCCTCGATCGGCATGTCGCCGATTTCGTCGAGGAACAGGGTGCCGCCCTCGGCTTGCGCGAACCGGCCCGGCGCACGGGATTCGGCGCCGGTAAACGCCCCCTTCTCGTGGCCGAACAGTTCGCTCTCGATCAGGTCGCGCGGGATGGCCGCCATGTTGATGGCGACGAAGGGCCGGTTCTTGCGCTTGCCGTAGTCGTGCAGGGCGCGGGCGATCAGTTCCTTGCCGGTGCCGGATTCGCCGGTCACGACAATCGACAGGTCCGTCGGCATCAGGCGGGCCAGCGTGCGGTAGATTTCCTGCATCGCCGGCGATCGGCCGATCAGCGGCAGGCCGTCGTCCGGAGACCGGCCGGTCCGGCGGTCGGAGCCGTTCGATGCCGATGCTGCCAAACCGCGCTGAACGACGCCGACCAACTCGTTGATATCGAAAGGTTTCGGCAGATATTCGAACGCGCCGCGCTCGGTCGCGCGAACCGCGGTGGCAAGGGTGTTCTGCGCGCTCATCACGATCACGCGCAGCGACGGCCGCAGCTTCCGGATTCGCGGCACGAGATCGAGTCCGTTCTGGTCCGGCAGGATCACATCCGTGATCACCATGTCGCCGGCGCCATCTTGAATCCAGCTCCAAAGCGTGGCGGCGTTGCCGGTCGCCTTGACATCGTAACCCGCCCTGATCAGGGCGTGGCTGAGGACCGTGCGGATGCTCCGGTCGTCGTCGGCCAGCAGGATGGTGGCGTCGGCCATCGCTCAGGGCCTTTCCTGCGCCGGCAGCAACACCTGGAACACGGTGCGGCCGTTTTCCCGATCGAATTCGACGACGCCGCCCAGTTCTTCGACGATCTTGGCGACAAGGGCCAGCCCCAGTCCGCTGCCCGACGCTTTGGTCGTGACGAAGGCGTCGAACAGGTGATTGCGCAGTTCGCCGGGTATGCCGGGGCCATTATCCTCGACCGAAACGACGATCGGCAACCGGACAAAGCTGTCGTTGGCGGGCGCTGCGATCCGGACGCCCGAGCGGTACGCCGTGCGCAGCCGGATCTCACCGTCCCGGTCGGGCGCCGCTTCGGCGGCATTTTTGACAAGGTTCAGAAAAACCTGCACCAGCCTGTCCCGGTCGCCCAGAACCGGCGGCAGGGAGGGGTCGTAGTCTTCCACGATCCGCCTGCCTTTGGCGAAGCCGTTTTCCGCGCTGCGCCGGACCCGGCCCAGCACTTCGTGGATATTGACTCCCTCGCGCCGGACGAGCGGCCGGTCGGCGAAGATCTCGAACCGGTCGACCAGGGCGTTCAGGCGGTCGGCCTCATCGCGGATCAGGCTGGCGAGCGGCCGGTCTTCTGCACCCACTGCGGTTTCGAGCAACTGCGCTGCGCCCTTGATCCCGCTCAGCGGATTGCGGATTTCGTGGGCCAGCAGGGAGGCCATGGCGGAAACCGACCGGGCGGCGCTGCGGTGGCTGAGCTGGCGATCGATCTGATGCGCGATCGATTGCTCCCGGAAGCTGAGAACGATCGAACCTGCGCCGTCGTCGACCGGGCTGGCGTGAACCGCGACATGCGGAATCGCCCGTTGCCGCGATTCGAGGGAGGTATCGCTGTCCGCGACGGTGCTGCCGCTCGCGCGCGCCTGCTGCAGGAGCGTGAAGATCGGGCTGTCGTCGGAAAAATACTGCGCCAGGGTCCGCCGGCAGATCGCCTTGCGGCTGGAGCGCAGCAGATTTTCGGCCGCGAGATTGGCGAACCGAATGGCGTTTTCCCGGTCGACGACGAGGATCGCGTCCGCCAGGCCGTTGAGAAAGGTCCAGCCGTCCGAGGCGGCGGTTTCGGCTTCGGGCTGCGCCGGTGGCGCCGGCCGCACCGGCGGCGCCGGGGCATAACGCACATTCATGCTCAGGCCGCCAGGCTTGTCCGCGCCGGCTCGGGCGCGTCGAATGCCCGCTCGATCAGCGCCAGCACATCGGCCGGAACCGTCAGCCGGTTTGCCGCGGCTTTGAAAGCCGGCGGGACACCGGCGGCATCGGCGTACCAGGCCAGGTGCTTGCGGGCGATCCTGACCCCTGCCGGCACGCCGTAGTGTTCGAGAATCGCGCCGTAGTGGCCCTTGACGAGGGCGGCAAGCGCCGGTCCGGCAGGCGGCGCGACCGCCGCGCACCCGGCCAGCCGCCGCATCGCATCGCGCAGCAGCCAGGGCCTGCCGCAGGCGCCGCGGCCGATCATGACGCCGTCGGCGCCCGACAATGCCAGCGCTTCGCCCATATCCGCCGTCGAGCGGATATCGCCGTTGACGACAACCGGCACGCCGACAGCGCGTTTGACCGGCGCAACCGCGGCCCAATCGGCGCTTCCGCCGAAACGCTGTTCGCGCGTCCGGGCATGGACGGTGAGCATCCGGGCGCCGGCCGCTTCGCACAGCCGGGCGAAGGCCGGTGCGTTGCGGCTCGAATCGTCCCATCCCAGCCGCATCTTTGCGGTTACCGGCAGCGGGTCGGCGGCGCGCACGACCGCCTCGACGATGCGTGCGGCAAGGTCGGGTTCGCGCATAAGGGCCGAGCCGCAGGCCTTGTTGACGACCTTCTTTGCCGGGCAGCCGAAATTGATGTCGATCAGGGCGGCGCCACAGTCCCGGGCAAGCCGGGCCGCTTCCGCCATGACCGCCGGCTCGGCGCCGGCGAGCTGGAGGGCGGTGGGCGGGCGTTCGCGGCGGAGATCGCCCCGGAGGCGCGACTTGCGCGTTCGCTGCACCATTGTGTGGCTGGCGACCATTTCGGAAAAGACCAGCCCGGCGCCAAAGGACCGGACGAGCCGCCGGAACGGCAGATCGGTCACGCCGGACATCGGCGCGAGCAGGACCGGCGCGTCCAGCGTCAATTTTCCGATCCGGATGCCCATTTTTCGTTCAACGCCTATTTGTTGTGCAATTCGGCAAACCTAGGCTGCGGTGGAACCGGCGGCAACGCGGACATCCGGCAATGCGGCGGATAGCGCGGGATGGGAACGCTGCCGGATCGGTGATATGAGCGGCACCATGACTGACGACCGAACGCCTGCTGCACCCGGCGAACCGGGCGCCTGCGCGGCTGTGATCGTGGCGGCCGGGCGCGGCGTGCGCGCCGGCGGCGATGTCCCGAAACAGTATGCCCGGATCGGCGGCGAACCGGTGCTGCGCCGGACGGTCGGCGTCTTCGCTGCGCATCCGGCGATTTCGGCCATCGTTGCGGTCATCCATCCGGACGATGAGACGCTGGCCCGTCAATCCGTCGGCGCGGAAGCGGTCCGCTTCGTTCCCGGCGGCGCGTCACGTCAGGAATCGGTCTACAACGGTTTGAAAATCCTCGATAAAATGGATCCGGAATTTGTCCTGGTGCACGATGCGGCCCGTCCGTTCGTCACCGCGAAAATCGTCAGCCGTTGCCTCGATGAAGCGCAGCGCCACGGCGCCGCGATCGTCGGCGTCCCGATGACCGATACCGTCAAGCAGACGGACGATTCGGGCACGGTAACGGGAACGGTGGCGCGTGACCGGCTGTGGCGGGCCCAGACTCCGCAGGCCTTCCGCTATCGCAATCTCGTGGCGGCGCACGAAGCCGCGGCGGGAGAGGCGCTGACCGACGATGCCGCGGTCGCCGAAGCCGCCGGCCTCACCGTGGCCGTGAGCCCGGGATCGGAGGACAATTTCAAGATCACCACCGCCGGGGATCTGGCGCGGGCCGACCGGATGGCGCGGGCCTTGGCCGGTCCGCGGATCACGGTCGTCGGCCATGGATTCGACGTTCACCGCTTCGGCCCCGGCGACCATGTCGTCCTGTGCGGCGTGAAGATCGGCCATTTTCAGGGGCTTGAGGGCCATTCGGACGCCGACGCCGCCCTGCACGCCCTGACCGACGCCGTCCTGGGCGCGATCGGAGAAGGCGATATCGGCCGGCATTTTCCCGACAGCGATCCGCAGTGGCGCGGCGCGGCGTCGGACCGGTTCCTGCGCCATGCGCTCGGCCTGGTCGCCGATGCGGGCGGCCGGTTGATCAACCTGGATCTCACCGTTATCTGCGAGCGGCCGAAACTGGCGCCGCACCACGACGCCATGAAGCGGAAACTCTGCGATCTGACCGGTCTGCCGCCGGCGCGGATCGGCCTCAAGGCGACGACGACCGAAAAGCTGGGCTTCACCGGCCGCGGCGAAGGCATCGCGGCGCAGGCGGCGGTGTCCATCGACCTGCCGGATACGGTGTGACGTGGCGGCGGCACGACCGGACGGCTTCGCCGGCTGGCTGGCGGTCTGGTTCGGCGCCGGCCTGTCGCCGATTGCGCCGGGAACCGCCGGCTCGCTGGCCGCGCTGCCCTTCGGTGCGGCGCTTCTGTGGGCCGGCGGCGCCTGGGGCTGGCTGTGGCTCGTCCTCGCCGCCCTGCTGCTTCTGCCGCTGGGCGCCTGGGCAGCGGCGCATTACGACCGCCAGACCGGCGGCCACGATGCTGCGGCGATCGTCGTCGACGAGGTTGCGGGCCAGTGGATCGCCCTGCTGCCGGCCGCCCCGATTTCGGTTTCAGGGAACGCCTGGTGGCAATTTCTGCTGGCATTCGGCTTTTTCCGGTTGTTCGATATCGTCAAACCCTGGCCGATCGGATGGATCGACCGCCGGATCGGCGGCGGCTGGGGCGTGATGGCGGACGATATCGCGGCCGGTCTGTACGCCGCGGCCCTGACTTGGCTGGCGATTCGACTGGAGCCGACCCTGTGAATCCGGAAGAACGGCCCATCGACCCGGCTTACGTCCTGCAGACGGCGCGGCAGGCCGGATTCACGATCGCCACCGCCGAATCCTGCACCGGCGGCATGGTAGCGGCGGCCCTGACGGACATCGCCGGCTCGTCCGACGTATTCGAGCGCGGTTTCGTGACCTATTCCAACGAGGCCAAGGCGGAATTGCTCGGGGTCGATCCGGCGCTCACCGGGCCGGACGGTCCCGGCGCCGTCAGCGAACCGGTCGCCCGCGCCATGGCCGAAGGCGCCGTGCGGCGTTCCCGGGCCGATATCGCCGTGTCGGTCACCGGGGTTGCCGGCCCGGGCGGCGGCTCGGCCGAAAAGCCCGTCGGCCTCGTCCATTTCGGCTGGTCGGCCCGGGGCGGCGCGACCGGCGCGGACCGCCGCATTTTCGCCGGCGACCGCCACGGAATCCGGACCGCCGCAACGCAGCACGCCCTTGCTTTGCTCGTCCGGGCAATCGGCGGCCGGAAATCATGAGCGCAACGCCGGCCGCAACGCAGACGCCGCCCAAGCCGATCGCCGGCCGCGACCTGCTGATCGCGGTCGGCGTGGCGATCCTGGTCTACGCCTTCGCGGTCCAGTTCGTGCCCCTGCTGAGAAGCGAGCCGATGACCGGAACACGGCAGCAGATCGTCCTGATCGGCTATCTCGCGGTTAACCTGGCGGCGTTCGGCGCGGCGATTGCGGCCATACTGCTGCGCAATCCCGGCTACATATGGCAGGATCTCGGAGTCAGACCGGTCGCCGACCGGTGGAAGCGTCTGGCCATCGGGCTGGGGATCGCCGCCACGCCGCTCGCCTTCGCAGTCGGCCTGATGCTTCGCCGGGTCCTGAATCTGGATCCGCCCGGCGCTGAATTTCTCGTGCCGGTCGATTTTTCCTGGATCGCCGCCGCCACGATCATCCTCTATGGCGGGATTGCGGTGCCGATTCTCGAGGAACTGTTCTTCCGCGGTCTGGTTTATTCCTGGCTGCGCAACCGGCTGGCCGCATCGAGCGCCATTCCGCTCAGCGCCCTCATCTTCGCGCTCGTGCACTGGCGGGTCGAAGTGATGGTCGTCGCCTTTGCGATGGGCTGCCTCCTTGCCTGGCTTTATGAAAAATCCAGATCGATCCTGCCGTGCATCCTGCTGCACCAGTCGTTCAACATCGCGCAGCTGGTCCTGGTATACGGCGCGGTGGCGCTCGCCCCCGACCGCAGCGGGCTCGGCTAGGCGGGATTTTCGCGCGGGGCGACCGGCGCTGCCTCCCCGATCGCTGCGGGATTGCCGTACTGTTTGCGGGCGCGGTTTTCGAACGCCGAGACCATCTTGCGAACCGCCTCGTTGAACAAGGCCCCGATAAGCCGTTGCAGCAGGCGGGACTTGAACTCGAAATCAAGAAAGAACTCGATCTCGCAGCCCTCCGGATGCGGCGCGAATTTCCAGTGGTTTTCCAGGTAGCGGAACGGCCCTTCGGTATAGGTCACGTCGATGCGCCCCGGCCGGTCGAGGGCGACCCGCGAGGTATAGCGCTCGCGGATCATCCGGAAACCGACCAGCAGGTCCGCAACGATCAGCGTCTCCGACTGCCGCCGTATGCGCGCGCCCATCACCCAGGGCAGGAACTCCGGATAGCGTTTCACGTCGGCGACGAGATCGAACATCTGCTCCGGCGCGTAGGGCAGGATCGCGGTCTGCCGGTGCTTCGGCATGGCGCTAGCCGGCTGCCGTTTCCGACGCGGCCCGCGCCGCCTTCAGGCGGGCAAAATCGTCGCCGGCGTGATAGGAACTGCGGGTGAGGGGCGATGCAGAAACCATCAGGAAGCCCTTGCCGTAGGCCATTTTTTCGTAGTCGCGGAACTCGTCCGGATGGACGAATCGGTCGACGGCGGCATGCTTGCGCGTCGGCTGCAGATACTGGCCGACGGTGAGGAAATCGACATCGGCCGAGCGCAGGTCGTCCATGACCTGGTAGACCTCTTCCTTCGTCTCGCCCAGGCCGACCATGAGGCCGGACTTGGTGAAGATCGACGGATCGGTCTCCTTGACTTGCTGGAGCAGGCGCAGCGAAACGAAATAGCGCGCGCCCGGCCGGATGTTCGGATAGAGCCGCGGCACCGTCTCCAGATTGTGGTTGAACACGTCCGGCCGGGCATGGACGACCTTATCGACCGCGCCCGGCTTGTGCAGGAAATCCGGCGTCAGAATCTCGACCGTGGTTTGCGGCGCGTGGCGGCGCAGGGCGCGTACGGTCTCGACGAAATGACCGGCGCCGCCGTCCGCCAGATCGTCCCTGTCGACCGACGTGACCACGATATGCTCAAGCCCGAGCCGCGCGGCGGCCCGGCCGACATTTTCCGGCTCGTGGGGGTCGAGCAGGTCCGGCAGGCCGGTCGCGACGTTGCAGAAGGCGCAGGCGCGGGTGCAGACACTGCCCAGGATCATGAAGGTGGCGTGCTTCTTCGCCCAGCATTCGCCGATATTCGGGCAGGCCGCCTCTTCGCACACCGTCGCGAGATTGTGATCCCGGACCAGCTTCCGGGTCGCGTTGAAGGCGTCGCCCGCCGGCGCCTTTACCCGAATCCAGTCGGGCTTGCGCCGAATCGGATTATCCGGCCGGTGCGCCTTTTCGGGATGCCGCAGCTTGGCCCGGTCCCCGGCATGAGCGGCTGCAGAATCGGGAATCGCCATGACCCGGAAATGCCCCCTCGCCTCTCCCCGTTCAAGGTGCGATTGCGCGCGGGACGGCCCGGAGCACGCCGCTTGCATTCACTTCCGGGCGGCGGAATCGGGCGGTTCAGCCAATCACGCGGTCGGAACGGAAATTCTCGGCGTAGTTCTTGGGCTTTACGGTCCGTTCCCGCGGCTCGCGGACCTGGTACTCGATGCCCTTGCGTTTGCAGAAGGCGATCGCCTCGTCCTTCGTCTCGAATCCCATCTTGACCTGCTGGCCGGTATCCGACGACGAGGTCCAGCCGGTCACAGGGTCCTGCTTCTGCGCCGCCTGCGGTTCGTATTCGACAATCCAGTTCCGGGCGTTGCCGCGGCCGGATTGCATGGCGGTCTTGGCCGGACGGTAGATGCGCGCGCGCATGGTTCAGTTCCGAATTCCGATAATCCTTGCCTGGTCGGGGCGGACGGATTCGAACCGCCGGCTTCCTGCTCCCAAAGCAGGTGCTCTACCTGGCTGAGCTACGCCCCGGTCTGTGCCTGCCGATAGCCGAACCCGCGGCGCGCGGCAAGCGCTTGTCGCAGGTAGATGTGGTATCGCCGAACCTGTGTTATCAAGGCGCGCATCTTCGCCGGACCCGGCGCCCGCCCTCCCCGTCCAGGAAACCGCTCATGTCCCGTCGCACCGGTCACCTCACCGACGCGCTCCACGCTTACATGTTGCGCTGGGGAGTCGACGAACCCGCCCCGGTCAGGGCATTGCGCGAAGACACCCACAAACTGGCTCAGGACGGCATGCAGAGTTCGCCCGAACAGGTTCAGTTCATGGCGCTGCTCGCCGGCGCGATCGGCGCCCGCCAATTCCTCGAAGTCGGCACCTTCACCGGTTACACCAGTCTGCGGATGGCGCTGGCGCTGCCAGAAGGTGGCAGGGTGGTGGCCTGCGACATCACCGACGAATTCGTCGAGGCGGCCGGCCGCAAACACTGGCGCGACGCCGGCATGGAGGACCGTATCGACCTGCGCATCGGCCCGGCGCTGGAATCGCTCGAGACTCTGCTGGACGATCCCGGCCCGGACAGTTTCGACATGGCGTTCATCGACGCCAACAAAAAGGATTACCCGGCCTATTTCACCTATTGCGCGAAACTTGTCCGGCCCAACGGCCTGATCCTGCTCGACAATGTCTTCTGGGGCGGCCGGGTCGCCGACCCGGAGGACACGGAAAAATCGACGGTCGCCATCCGGAAGGCGACGCGCAGGGCCTTCGAACGCGACGATTTCGAGGTCTCCATGGTGCCGGTCGGCGACGGCGTGCTGATGGCGCGACGCCTGCGCTAGAGCGCCCTTCGATCCGCCGCCTCCGGCGTCTACTCAGGACGAGGGTGAGGATGGTGACGGAACGGCTGCGAATTGCAAATTCCCCTCATCCCGAGTAGGCCCCGCAGGGGCCGTATCGAGGGGCGCACTTCGGTGCGCCCGGATAAAATTCGGCTTCGTTACAAAGGCGTAGGGGAGGGTTTTAAACCCTCCCCTACAAGGTGCTGGGCGGCTGAATAAGTCCCGTTGTTCGTTCAATCCGCCTCGTCGCACACCGAGTCGAACCAGGCCTCCGGCGGATTGCGCCCGCGGGAATGGCTCCAGGTCACGGCCCGCAGAACGGCCTCGGCTTCCGGTCCGATCGGATGTTCCGCCTCCAGGCTATTCAGGACGCCCCAGACCCGGGTCCAGCAGCGCGCCGTCGCCCAGGGATTGTAACCGCCGCCGCCCGTGACCAGCAGGCGCGGGCTCAGCCCCATCGCCGCCGCGGCCATCCGGGCATGGCTGGCGTTGGTGAGCGCCAGCTTGCTCATCGGGTCGTCGGCCAGCGCATCGGCGCCGCATTGCAGGACGAGGAGCTGCGGATCGAAAGCGCGCACCGCCGGAAGGATTTCCGAATTCATCAACGATTCGAAGTCTTTGTCGTCGAAACCTGCGGCGACCGGGTAATTGTGAACGTGCCGTGACGGATCGCCCGCGTTGCCGGTGCGCGGCCACCGGCCGGCCTCGTGGACCGACAGGGTCATCACGCGCCGGTCGTCGGCCAGGGCGATCTCGACGCCGTCGCAGTGATGGGCGTCGATATCCAGATAGGCGACCCGCGTTGCGCCCTTGTCGAGCGCGGACAGGATACCGAGCACCGGATCGTTGAAAAAGCAGAAGCCGCTCGCCCGGCCTTTCAGGCCGTGATGGGTGCCGCCGGCCGGGCTGAAGACGATGCCGCCCATTTTCAGAAGTTCGATGGCGTGCAGCGTCGCCCCGGCCGCGGTTGCCGGGCGCCGGAATATCTCGCCGAACACCGGGTTGCCGTTGACGCCGAGGTTGAAGCGCTTGCGCTGTTCGTCGGTTGCGCCCCGGTCCCGCTCGCATTGCTGCACGGCGGCGACATAGTCCGGATCGTGGAACCGGGTGAGTTGTTCGACCGTGGCGACCGGGCTGTCGACATACCGGTCCGCCGGCAGCCAGCCGAGCGCGCGGCACAGGTCGACGGCGAGCGACACCCGCGGGATCGCCAAAGGATGTTTGCCGCCGTAGCGCGACCGCCGGTAAATCTCGCTGCCGATGAAGCGGGGGCTGGGCATGACAGCGCAGAAATAGCGCATTCCGCCGGTCGATCCAGCATCCTGCCGCTTGCATCGGCGCGCCGCCTGTCATAATCCTGTCGCATCACTTGGGGGAGCCCTAGCGACGGCTGAGAGGTTCCCTGCCCCGCCCGGCCCGTAACCGCAAGCCGGACGGCGCAGCGAACGACCCCTGGAACCTGACCCGGTTCGCACCGGCGTAGGGAACAGTGACATGGCCGAGAGCCGGAAATCCCCTACCCCCGCATCCAGCCTATCTGGCGACCCCTTTGCGCCCGACGACCCCTTTGCGCCGGAGGAAGCGGGCGCGCTCGAACGCACCGCCCGGGTCGGCACCGTCCTGATCGGGGTCGTCGCCTTCTGGTATGCCGCGATCCTGCTGACCGATGCGCCCGAATTCATCCTGCCGCCGCCGGATGCGGTGCTGGCTTCGCTGATCGACGATGCGGGCCTGCTCGCCGAAAACGCGCTCACCACGATCAGTGAAATCCTGCTCGGGATGCTGTTCGGCGTCACGGTCGGCTGCGCAACGGCTCTGGCGATGGCGGCGAGCGCGCCCGTGCGGCGCTGGATGCTGCCGGTGCTGGTCGCCAGCCAGGCGGTGCCGGTCTACGCGCTCGCGCCGGTATTGGTGCTGTGGTTCGGCTTCGGCATCTGGCCCAAGGTCGTCATGGCGACCCTGATCATCTATTTCCCGGTGACGGCCGCTTTCTTCGACGGGCTGCGCCAGGCCGACCGGCAATGGATCGATCTGGCGCGCTCGATGGGTGCGTCGCGCCGCGACGTCTTGCGGCTGATCCGCCTGCCGGCGGCCCTGCCCTCCCTTGCCTCCGGCATCCGCATTGCCGCGGCAACCGCGCCGATCGGCGCCATAGTCGGCGAATGGATCGGCGCCAGCGCCGGCCTTGCCCATGTCATGAACCAGTCCAAGGCCCAGTCCGAGGAGCCCCGGATGTTCGCCGCGCTGGTCGCGATCGCCGTTATCGCAGTTTGCCTGTATTTCGCCGTCGACCGGCTGTTGCGCCTGGCCGTGCCCTGGCGCGCCGAAACCACCTGAAGATCGAGGAAAAGCGATGACATTTCAGACATTTATCCGCCGGTTCCGGATCCTCTCTCTAACCGGCGCCATCTTCGCCGCCGCCTCCACCGGGGCCGCAGCCGCCGACAAGTTCACGGTTTTGCTGGACTGGTTCGTCAATCCGGATCATGGCCCGCTGTTCGTTGCGCAGGAGCGCGGATATTTCACCGAAGCCGGGCTGGACGTCACGCTGATCGCGCCGTCCGATCCCAACGATCCGCCGCGGCTCGTGGCGGCCGGGCGCGGCGATGTCGCCATTTCCTACCAGCCGCAGCTCCATATCCAGACCAGCAAGGGACTGCCGCTGGTCCGGATCGGCACTCTGGTCGCGACGCCGCTCAATTCTCTGGTCGTGCTGCGCGACGGCCCGGTCAGGCGGATCGCCGATCTCAAGGGCCGCAAGGTCGGCTATTCGGTCGGCGGCTTCGAGACCGCCCTGCTGAAGGCCATGCTGGGCAAGCACGGGCTGACGATCGAAGACATCACGCTGGTCAACGTAAACTTCGACCTGTCGGGCAGCCTGATGTCGGGCAAAGTCGGCGCGGTCATCGGCGCCTACCGGAATTTCGAACTCAACCATATGGCTCTCGAGAAGCGGCCGGGGCGCGCCTTCTATGTCGAGGAAGAAGGTGTGCCGCCCTACGACGAACTGGTCTACGTCGCCCACCGCGACCGCGTCCGCGATCCCAAAATGCGCCGTTTTATCGGCGCGGTAGAACGTGGCGTTCAATACCTGGTCAATTATCCGCAACGAAGCTGGACGCTGTTTATCAGAGGCCGCGAGAAAGAGCTGGACACCGAGCTCAACCGCCGCGCCTGGCGGGATACTCTGCCCCGGTTCGCCTTGCGGCCCGCCGCCCTCGACACGCAGCGTTACGAGCGCTTCGCCGCGTTCCTGAAGCGCCAGGGCGTGATCGCGAAAATTCTGCCGGTCGCCGACTATGCGACAGAACTGAAGTGACGCTCCGGCGGCCTTGTCACGATTGACCGCGCTCACTAGGGTTCGCGGCATTCGAACGCGCTCTGGAGAGGAATGGATCGTCGTGCGGCTGGTCGGCCTGTATCTTGCCCTGTTCGTGTTCTGGCTGCTGATGTCCGGCCACTACGAGGCGCTGATCCTCGGCTTCGGCATCGTCTCCTGCGCCGCGGCCGTCTACATTGCCCGGCGCAAGGACATCGTCGATGACGAAACCCTTTCCTGGTACCTCAAACCGAAGCTGCCCTTCTACTGGCTCTGGCTGCTCGGACAGATCCTGAAAGCCAACGTCGACGTCGCGAAACGGTGCGTCTTGCCGGGTAGCCGGATCGACCCCTGTGTTTTCCTGGCTCCGGCGGACCAGGAAACGAGTGTCGGGGTGGTAACCTACGCCAACTCCATCACGCTGACGCCGGGCACCGTCTCGATGCAGACCTGGGACCACGAAATCCGGGTCCACGCGCTGACCCGTGACGGGGCCCGCGATGTTCTGGGCGACGAAATGGGCGCGCGGATCTGCCGGGTGGAGGGCGAGCAATGATGTTTGCGGCCGCCATGGCCGGCGTGCTGGCGGCGATGGCTCTGACGCTTGTCCGCGCCCTGCTCGGCCCGACCGTGTTCGACCGGGTTCTGGCGCTGAATACATTCGGCACCGTGACCGTGCTGGCAATCGCCGTGCTCGGTTTCCTGATGGGCCGGCCGCAATTCCTCGATATCGCCCTGCTCTACGCGCTGATCAATTTCGTCGGCACCATTGCGATCCTGAAATATCTGCAATATGGCGACCTCGGCGCATCCGGCGAATCGCCGGACGCCGGCGAGAGCGGCCGGTAGCGATGGCGCTGGCGGTCGATATCGCAAGCTGGGCCTGTCTGGTCGCCGGGGCGCTGCTGTGCTTCGCCGGCGGCGTTGGCATGATCCGCTTCCCGGATGTCTACGCGCGCAGCCACGCTGCCGGCGTCATCGATACCGGCGGCGCACTGTTCATCCTGCTCGGCCTGGCGCTTCAGGCCGGGTTCGCGCTTGTTACCGTGAAACTGGGGCTGATCGGGCTGCTGCTGTTCTTCACCAGCCCGACGGCGACCCACGCGCTGGTCAAGGGCGCGCTTGCCGGCGGCCTGAATCCGCTGTGCCATCAGCTTACCGCCGACGAAACCGCCGCTCTGGCGGATGAGGCATCGCCTTGATCACCGCCACCAATCTCGTGCTGCTCGCATTCCTGGTGGTGCTGGCGTGGGCCATCGCCCGGATCCGCAACCTGTTCGTCGTCACGATGCTCGCCGGCATCTACAGCCTGCTCACCGCCACGGTCTTCGTGTTGCTCGACGCGGTCGATGTCGCCTTTACCGAAGCGGCTGTCGGCGCCGGCATTACCACGGTGCTGTTCCTGGGCGCCCTGCTGCTGACCGACCGGGAGGCGAAGCCGCGCAAGAACCGCATGGCGAGTCTCGGGCCGATGCTGCTGGTCGTTCTCCTGGGTGTGGCGCTGGTCTACACCACCCTGGACCCGCGAATGCCGCATTACGGGGATGCCAAAGCCCCTGCGCACGGCCGCCTGGCGCCGGAATTCCTGGCGGATTCGGTGAAGCAGGTCGGCGCGGAAAAGCCGACAGCGATCCATGTTCCGAATGTCGTGACGACGACCCTGGCAAGTTATCGCGGATTCGACACCCTGGGCGAGGTCGTGGTGATCTTTACGGCCGGGGTCGGCGTGCTGATCCTGCTCGGCGGCAACGGAATCCGCCGGCGGCGCCGAAATCCGGCGCCCCACGCGGATTCATCGGGCGCTGGGTCATCGGGCGCTGGGTCATCGAGCCCTGGGTCATCGGGTAACGGGGCCGGCGCATGATCGAGCATGTCGTCCTGCGGGTCATCGCCAAGCTGCTGGCCCCGTTTATCGTCCTGTTCGCGCTTTATGTGCAGTTCCACGGCGATTTCGGCCCCGGCGGCGGCTTCCAGGCCGGGGTTATCTTCGCCTCGGCCTTCATCCTCTATGCGCTGATCTACGGCGTCGAAAACGCCCGGCAGATCGCGCCGCCCGCCGTCGCCCAGGCGGCGATCGGGCTGGGTGTGCTGATCTATGCCGGCACCGGCGTCGCCTCGATGCTGCTGGGCGGCAAGTATCTGGACTATTCCCTGCTGGCCCAGGATGCCGGGCACGGCCAGCACTACGGCATCCTGATCGTCGAATTCGGCGTCGGGGTGACCGTGGCGGCGGTCATGATCACGGTATTCTTCACCTTCGCCGGCCGGCGCGGCGTGCTGGAAGCGCGTGAGGACGTCGCGACAGCCGAAGACGACGAAGATCGGTAACCGGCGCCGTGTGGGAGAGTTTTCTCGGCCTCTACAACTACTGGATCGTCATCCTGCTAATGATGGCGGGCTTCTACATCGTGATGTCGCGGCACAATCTGGTGAAGAAGCTGATCGGCCTGAGCATTTTCCAGTCTTCCGTATTCCTGTTCTACATCAGCGTCGGCAAGGTCGCTGACGGTACGGCGCCGATAATCGAAGAGGGAATATCCAGTTATTCCAATCCCCTGCCCCATGTTCTGATCCTTACGGCCATCGTCGTCGGCGTCGCCACCACTTCCCTCGGGCTGGCGCTGGTCGTCCGCCTCAAAGAGGCATACGGCACGATCGAGGAAGACGAAATCAACGAGATGGATGCCGCCGACTGATGGCGGACCATCTGCCCATATTGCAGGTGATCCTGCCGTTGATCGCCGCGCCCCTGTGCCTGCTCGTGCGTCATGCTCTCGCCTGCTGGCTGATCGCAACGCTGGTAAGCTGGCTGTGCCTCGCCATCGCGGTCCTGCTGCTGCACCAGGTGCTCGACGGCGGCACGATCCGCTATCAGCTCGGCAACTGGGTCGCGCCCTGGGGCATCGAATATGTCGTCGACCGGCTGAACGGCTTTATCCTGGTCATCGTCGCCGCCATCGGCGCGGTCGTTGCGCCCTATGCCCTGCGCAGCATCGACAGCGAACTGCCGGAACGGCAGATCGGGCTGTTCTATGTGATGTATCTGCTGTGCCTTGCCGGCCTGCTTGGCATCACGATCACCGGCGACGCCTTCAACGTCTTCGTGTTCCTCGAAATCTCGTCCCTGTCGTCCTATGCGCTGATCAGCATGGGGCGGCACCGCAAGGCGCTGCACGCCGCCTACCAGTATCTGGTCATGGGCACGATCGGGGCGACCTTCTTTCTGATCGGCGTCGGCCTGCTCTACATGATGACCGGCACCCTCAACATGGCCGATCTGGCGGATCAGCTGAAGCCGCTCGCCGGATCGCGCATCGTGCTCGCGGCCTTCGGTTTCATCGTCGTCGGCATGGGGCTGAAGCTGGCGGTCTTTCCGCTCCACCTGTGGCTGCCCAACGCCTACGCCCACGCGCCGTCGACGGTCAGTGTCTTTCTCGCCGGCACGGCGACCAAGGTGTCGCTCTACGTCGTGCTCCGGTTCATCTTTACCGTGTTCGGGTTCGAGTTCAGCTTCGTCAACCAGCCGCTCGGCCCGGCACTGCTGGTTCTCGCCATTGCCGGGATCGTCGTCTGTTCGCTGGTGGCGATCTACCAGGACAATGTCAAGCGGCTGCTCGCCTGGTCGTCGGTGGCGCAGATCGGCTACATGCTGCTCGGCTTGTCCTTTGCAACGGCGATCGGCCTGCAGGCCGGGCTGCTGCACATGTTCAACCACGCGATCATCAAGGCCGGCCTGTTCCTCGCCATGGGCTGCGTGTTCCTGCGCCTCGGCAGCTGCCGGATCGAGGCGATCGCCGGCGTCGGCCGGCAGATGCCCTGGACCATGATGGGCTTCCTGCTGTGCGGCCTCAGCCTGATCGGCGTGCCGCCGACGGCCGGTTTCGTCAGCAAATGGTATCTGGTGCTGGCGGCGCTGGAGAAGGGCTGGTGGCCGGTCGCCGCCCTGATCGTCCTCACCTCGCTGCTCGCGGTGGTCTATGTCTGGAAGGTCGTGGAGGTGGCCTGGTTCCGCGATCCGCCCGGCACCGCCGGCAGGATCGGCGAGGCGCCGCTCGCCATGCTCGTTCCGCTCTGGATTATGGTCGGCGCCAACCTCTGGTTTGGGCTCGAGACCAGCGGCAACGTCGATGTCGCCAGGGCGGCGGCGACAGCCCTGATGGGCGCTGTCCAATGAACGCCGGGCTGCTCGTCGCCCTGGCGGTCCTCGTTCCGCTCGCCGGCGCGGGGCTGATCGCCCTGTCAGGCCGCTGGCCGAACCTGCGCGAGACGATAACCGTCTTCACTGCGGTTTTGTTGTTTATCGTCAATATCTTGCTGGCGGTTCTTGTCCTGGACGGCGAAACGCCGGCGCTGCATGTCGCCGAACCCGTCGAGGGGGTGCCCTTCGCCTTCGCCATCGAGCCGCTGGGCATGCTGTTCGGCTTGGTCGCGTCGTTCCTGTGGATCGTCAACTCGGTTTATTCGATTGGCTATATGCGCGGCAACAAGGAGGGCCATCAGACCCGCTTCTATGTCTGCTTCGCCGTCGCGCTCGCCAGCACCATGGGCCTCGCCTTCTCGGCCAACCTGTTCACCCTGTTCGTCTTCTACGAGGCGCTGACCCTTTCGACCTACCCGCTGGTCACCCATGCCGGCACGGAAAAGGCCGTGCGCGCCGGGCGGGTCTATCTCGGCATCCTGATCTCGACCTCGATCGTATTCCTGCTCACGGCGATCCTGATCGTCTGGCAGCAGACCGGGACATTGACATTCGCGCCCGGCGGCATCCTTCAGGGTAGGGTGAGCGATGCCCTGGGCCTGATCCTGCTGGTCCTGTTCATGTACGGAATCGGCAAGGCCGCCCTGATGCCGATCCATCCGTGGCTGCCTGCGGCCATGGTGGCGCCGACGCCGGTCTCCGCCCTGCTCCATGCCGTCGCCGTCGTGAAGGCCGGCGTGTTCACCGTCGTCAAGGTGATCGTCTACGTTTTCGGCCTCGACTATCTGCAAAATCTCGGCGGATCGGAATGGCTGCTCTACGTCAGCGGCGCGACCATTATCGTCGCCTCCGTCATCGCCCTGCAGGCCGACAACCTGAAGCGGCGCCTCGCCTATTCGACGGTCAGCCAGCTGTCCTACGTCATCATGGCCGCCGCCCTGTTTACGCCGATGGCGGTCGCCGGGGCGGTCCTGCATATCGCCGCCCATGCTTTCGGCAAGATCACCCTGTTCTTCGCCGCCGGCTCGATTTACACGGCGGCGCACAAGACCGAGGTGAGCCAACTCGACGGCATCGGCCGGCGCATGCCCTGGACGATGGCGGCCTTCGGCATCGGCGCGCTCTCCATGATCGGCCTGCCGCTGACCGCCGGCTTCGTGAGCAAATGGTATTTTCTGTCCGGCGCCCTGGACACGAGGTCGGTCGTGACGATCTGCGTGATCTTCGCCAGCACCCTGCTCAACGCGGGCTATTTCCTGCCCATCGTCTACCGCGCCTTCTTCCGGCCCGCGCCGGAGGGCGGGCCGCACGACGATCACGGCGAGGCGCCCTTCCCCATTGTACTCGCGCTGACCGTGACCGCGGCCGGGACGATCATCCTGTTCCTGATGCCGCAGCTGCCGCTGGCGCTCGCCCGGGCCGTGGTGGGAGGCTGACGCGATGAACGAAAAGCACGCCACGCAACCGCCCGACGACCACTGGCTGGTCCGGCCGGCGACGATCCGCAAATTGTGGATCGGCTTCGGCATCGTGCTGGCGTTGCTCTCCGGTGCCGACTTCCTGGTCCACAAGCACGACTATGTCGGGCCGGACGGCTGGTTCGGCTTCTACTGGGTCTACGGCTTCGGCGCCTGCGTCGCCATGGTGATCTTCGCCAAGGTGCTCGGCGTCCTGATCAAACGGCCGGACAGCTACTACGGCGATGAGTAGCCTCCCGCCCGGCCTGATCCTGATCGCCGCCGGCCTGCTGCTGCCGATGGCCGGGCCGCGGCTGCGGCAAGGTCTGATCCTCGGCGCGCCGCTGCTGGCGCTGTGGTGGGTCTGGCAGATCCCGGACGGTGTTCACCTTAAGCTGCACTTGCTCGACCTGGCCTGGATGTTCCCGGGCGCCGACCTGAAACCCGGTGCGTTCGACCTCGAACTTGTGCGCGGCGACCGGCTGGCCCGGTTGTTCGGCACGGTCTTCACCGTCATGGCCTTTGCCGGCGGCCTGTTCGCCCTGCCGCAGAAACGGACGACCGAACTGGCGGCCGCCTATTGCTATGCCGGCGCGGCGCTCGGCGTCGCCTTCGCCGGCGATCTTATCTCGGTCTTCATCTTCTGGGAGATCATGGCGATCGGGTCGACGCTGGTGATCTGGTCGGCGGCGACGGTCGGGGCGCGGGCCGCAGGTCTGCGCTATGCCGCGATCCACCTGCTCGGCGGCGTTATCCTGATGGCGGGGATCGCCGACTACATCGTCGCCACGCAGTCGATTGCCTTCGGCGGCGACGCTATTCAGAACATCCTCGGTTTCGACCGGCCCGGCACCTGGCTGATCCTGATCGGCTTCCTGATCAACGCCGGCGCGCCGCCCTTATCGGCCTGGCTGCCCGACGCCTATCCCGAAACCTCGTGGAGCGGCATGGTCTTCCTGTCGGCCTTCACGACCAAGACGGCCGTGTTCGTACTGATCCGCGGATTTCCAGGCATGGAACTGCTGATCTGGGTCGGCCTTTACATGATCTTCTACGGCATCATCTATGCGTTGCTGGAAAACGACATGCGGCGCATCCTGGCCTATTCGATCGTCAACCAGGTCGGCTTCATGGTGTGCGGCATCGGCCTCGCCGGCAGCGCCGATCCGGAATTCAACCGGCTCGCGCTCAACGGCGCGGCCTCCCACGCCTTCACCCACATCATCTATAAGGCGCTGCTGCTGATGTCCGCCGGCTCGGTCCTTTACATGACCGGCAAGCGCAAATGCACCGATCTGGGCGGCCTGTTCCGCACCATGCCGCTCACGATGATCTGCGGCACCATCGGCGCCCTCTCGATTTCCAGCTTCCCCTTCACCTCGGGCTTCATCTCCAAGTCGATGATCTCGTCGTCCGCGGCGGAACAGCATCTGCTCTGGGTCTGGCTCGCGTTGATGGCGGCTTCAGCCGGCGTGTTCCTCCATGCCGGGATCAAGTTCCCCTGGTTCGTGTTCTTCCAGAAGGACAGCGGCCTGCGGCCGCCGGAACCGCCGCGCAGCATGCGCGGCGCGATGGTCCTGTTCGCCTTCCTGTGCATCTTCCTCGGCGTCTGGCCCGATCCGCTCTACGCCATCCTGCCCTACCCGGTCAGCTATGTGCCTTACACGGCCGAACACGTCGTGACGATGTTCCAGCTCCTGCTGTTCAGCGGCCTCGCCTTCTTCCTGCTGCTGCCGCTGATGAAGCGCACGCTCACGATCAGCCTCGATATCGACTGGTTCTACCGGAAGTTCGGCACGGCGGTGGCGCGGGAATTCGGCCTGCAGGGCGGGAAGGTGCAAATCGGCGTGTTCGCACTGATCGGCCGGTTTTTGCACCGCGGCCACAACCGGCTGCTCCAGTTCGCTGGGCCGCAGAGCCGGCTGGCCCGCACCTGGCAGACCGCCGGTATGGTCGGCCTGATCCTTATCCTGATGGCGGTCTATCTGGTCCTGGCGCTGGTGTGAGCGCCTTGCAGTTGCCGCACGTCCGCAGCCGGTGGGCTTTCGAGAGTTGCTTGCATTATGCTGATTATAACAGCATAATGCATTCATGCCGGTTCAAATCACGATACGGGGCGTTGCCGAAGAAGTTCGCGACGAGCTGGCGTTGCGCGCGGCGGCGCGCCGCCAATCCATGCAGGAGTTCCTGCGCTGCGAGTTGGAGCGAATCGCTTCCCGTCCGTCCGTCGATCTCTGGCTCCGGGACGTGCGCCGGCGCAAGGCGGCAGCCGGCGCCTCTGTGCCGCGGTCGGCCATTCTGCAAGCCCGGGACGCGGACCGCAGGTGAGCGCCGCGGTCGCCGCGGTCGATGCGTCCGTGGTCGTCGCAGCGTTGATCGATACCGGTCCGGACGGCAGATGGGCGGAATCGGCGATCACCGGGGATGCGCTGGCCGCGCCGGAACTGGTGCTGGCGGAAGCCGCCAATATCTTGCGCCGGCTCGAGCGGACGAACGCGATCTCCCGGACCGAGGCAAACGGCGCCCACGCCGATCTGCTTGGACTGGCCATCGAACTGTTTCCCTTCGCCCCGTTCGCCCGCCGCGCTTGGGAACTGCGCAGCAACCTGACCGTCTACGACGCCTGGTATGTGGCGCTGGCCGAAGCGCTCGGCTGCCCGCTCCTGACGCTGGACCGCAAGCTCAGCCGCGCGTCCGGTCCGAAATGCCGCTTCATCGTCCCGGCGCGCTCCTGAGCCATCCGCACGGCGGGCGGGCCGTCACCCGCCGAGGAACAGTCGGCCGACTTCCGGGTTCTCCAGCAATGTCTTGCCCGGGCCGGCCATGGCGAGGCGGCCGGAGACCAGGACATAGCCGATATCGGCGAATTCCAGGCCCTTCTTGGCGTTCTGCTCCACCATGACGATGGTCTTGCCCTCGCCGCGCTGGAGGTCGTCGAGGATTTCGAACACCATGTCGATGAAGCGCGGCTCCAGGCCGATCGAGGGCTCGTCGACCAGAAGCACTTCCGGGTTCATCACCAGCGCGCGCGAAATTTCCAGCAGGCGCCGCTCGCCGCCGGATAGCACCTTGGCCGGATGTTTTCGCCGGGCGGCCAGCCGGTCGTATTTCTCGAAAACCCTCTCGGCCGCGCGCCGGGCGTCGGCCGGGTTCGGCATCAGGTAGCCGCCCATCCAGAGATTTTCCTCGACGGTCATGTCCGGAAAGACGGACTTGTCCTGCAGGATGTAGGCAATGCCGGCGTTCTTCAGTTTATCGCTGGAGCCGAGCCGCGTGACGTCCCGTTTCTCGGCGCCGTCGGTGGTGATCGCGCCGGAAAAAATGTTGGTGAAGCCGAAGATCGAGTGGAGGACGGTCGACTTGCCGGCGCCGTTCGGCCCGATCAGGCACAGCGACTGGCCCTTGCCGACATGGAGGTGGAAATCGTGCAGGATCTCCATCTTGCCGTAGCCGGCGCACAGCGTGTCGATGGAAAGGAACGGGTCGTTGTTGGCCAGCGCCGCCAGCTCTTCGGCCTTCGGCCCCTCCTCCGCGATCTTCTGGACCTCGCGGACGACATCCTCGACCGAGATGACCGTGTCGACCGAACCGGCGCCATAGCCTTTCGTCCGTTTGCCGTCCGGACCCGTGGCGTTTCCGGCCATCAGTGCGCCCCCAGATAGGCGTCGATGACGCGCTGGTCGTTCTGCAGGGCCTCCGGCGGACCGTCGGCGAGCAGTTCGCCATGGGCCAGGCAGTAGATGTGCTCAGCCAGGTTCATGATGACGCGCATATTGTGCTCGATCACGAACAGGGTCACGCCGAACTGCTCGTTGGCCAGGCGCAGGCGGTCGATCAGGCCGTTGATCAGGGTCGGGTTGATGCCGGCGGTCGGCTCGTCGAGCAGCAGGACCTTGGGCTCGTTCATCAGCGCCATGGCGAATTCGAGCAGCTTCTGCTGGCCGAACGAGAGGTCGCCGGCGCGCAGCTTGCGCTTCTGGTAGAGGCCGACGAAATCGAGCAGGCCCTCCGCCCGTTCCTCCGCCTCGCCGGACTTGCGGGCGAACATGCTGCGGAAGGTGCCGCCGCGGTGGGACAAGGCGGCGTGCATGTTCTCGACGCAGTTCAGCTTCCGGAAAATCCGCGTCTGCTGGAAGGTGCGCAACATGCCGAGCCGGGCGATCTGCGGCACGCGCATTTTCGAGATTTCCACGCCTTCGAAGCGGATGCTGCCCGAATCGATCGGATGGAAGCCGACGATCGAGTTGAACAGGGTCGTCTTGCCGGAACCGTTGGGGCCGATCAGCCCGGTGATGCTGCCCTCTTCGACGCCAAGGCCGATGGCGTTGTTGGCGACGACGCCGCCGAACGATTTGCTGACATCCGCGACTTCGATCAGCGCGCTCATCGGACGCCCTCTCCGGCAGCGTCCTCGCCGGTATCGAGTACCGCGTCGAGCCCGTCGGCTGCGGCTGCATCGACACGCTGGCCGGCGGTCCCCCGGTCGACTTCGATGCCGAACCATTCGGGCCGCTTCTCCTGGAGCCAGCCGACGATGCCCTGCTGGAAGAACACGACCGTGACGACGATCAGCAGGCCGAGCACGACCCACTGCCAGCCCAGCAGATGGGTCCAGGTGACTTCCTTGATGATGTGGAACAGGGTGGCGCCGATCACCGGCCCCCACAGCGTGCCCTTGCCGCCCAGCAGCGCCATCAGCACCATGAAGATGCCGAAGGTGACGGTCGGGAAGGCAACCTCCAGCGGCTCCATGAAGCCGATGATGTTGCCGAACAGGGCGCCGGAAATGCCGAGGAAGAAGGCGGAAATCGACCAGGCGACCGTCTTGTAGAGCTGGGTCCGCACGCCGAGCGCCTCGGCCTTGGCCTCGTCGTCGCGGATCGCGTTCAGCATCAGGCCGAAGCGGGTGCGGTAGAGCCAGCGCAGGAAGAGGAAGGTCAGTACCGCTAGCGCGAAACAGGTCCAGTAGAAGAAAACGCCTTGCAGGTCGGCCGACTGGATGTCGCCGAACGGCACGCGGAACAGCGGATCGGCGTCAGTGCCCGACGGGAAGACCGGCAGCCGGATGCCGCCGCCGCCGCCGACCCAGTCCCAGGCGCCGATCAGCTCGCCGGCGGCGATCGCCAGGCCGAGGGTGCCGATGGCGAAATAAGGGCCGCGCAAGCCGAACACGATCAGGCCGAAGACGACGGCGAGCACGACCGAGCCGAGCGCGGCCAGCACGACACCGAGCGCGAGGCCGAGGAAATACTGGTCCGGTGTAAAGGACGTGGTCAGGATGCCCGACGGATCGGTGTACTGGCCGACATCGTACCAGGGCCAGATCTGGCAGACCGCGGCGATATACATGCCGGCGCCGAAAAAGAAGATGTTGCCCAGCGAGTTGTAGCCCATCTGGCCGCCCATCGTGTCCCAGGTCAGCGCGAACACGATCATGATCCAGAGCATGGCGATCTGCTGGACATACGCGGGGAAAACCATCGGCGCGATCACGCCGAAGACGGCGAGAGCGAGGCAGCCCGGCTTCTCGATCCTCCGCCCGATCATCGGAACCTACTCGACCACCCGGCGGTGCTTGTTTTCGATGATCTGGCGCCAGATCAGGACCAGCAGCAGCATGCCGACCACCGTCGCCTGCTGGAAATCGGCGCCCAGAACGAAGCCGCTGTACTGCTCGGCCACACCGAGGCCGAGGCCGGCCATGATGACGCCCGGCAGGTTGCCGAAGCCCGCCGCGGTCACGATAACGAAGGACCGGATCGAGTGGGTGATGCCGTAAAAGGGCTGGATCACCCAGATCATGGCGATCAGCACCCCGGCGGCTCCGCAGATTGCGGCGTTCAGGGAATAGGTGAAGGCGTAGACCCGGTCGGTGTCGATGCCCATCACCCGGGCGGCGCGCGCGTCCTGCGCCGTGGCGCGGATCGCCTGCCCCATGCGGCTGCGCTTCATGAAGATCACCACCGCCAGCGCCAGCGCGCCGCACATCAGGAAGGCGGTCAGCTTGATCCAGGCGAAGGTGAAGGCGCCGCCGCCCAGCGTCACGGTCGCCGTCGGCAGGCCGGAGCGCGCGGTCTGCACTTCCGGCCCGAAGATCAGGTTCAGGCCCTGCTGCAGGACGATGGCGATGCCGAAGGTGGCGAGCAGCGAGGTGAACAGATCGCGGTCGATGACCCGCCGGATGACCAGAACGTAAATCGCCCAGCCGAAGCCGAACATGAAAACGATGGCGATCGGCAGCCCGAAGAAGGGATGGATGCCGCTCTCATAGAGATAGTAGGCGATGTAGCCGCCCATGATGACATATTCGCCCTGGCACAGATTCTTGACGTTCATCACGCCCCAGACCAGGGCGAGGCCGTAGGCCGCCAGGGCGAAGATGGCGCCGATGAACAGGCCGTCGAGCAGAAGCTGGATATTCTGCTGCCACGCAACCTGCAGGATGGTCAGGTTGGTCTGGGCCTGGCCGCTGATCAGCACCAGGACGACGCAGACCAGCGCGATCATCAGCAACAGGGTCCAGCCGTCGCCGGACGTTTTCAGCCACGCCGGCGACAGGAAGCCGGTGCGGGACTGCGATGCCGTTTTCGGGGTCGCCATCGGGCTAGGTCTTGCGTTCGGACGTCTGCGGACGAAAATGCAGCCGCCCGGCCCCCGAGGGAACCGGGCGTGCTGCATTCACGGGCCGGAACCCCTTCTGGGGGCTACTGGACCTTGCGCGGATGCTGGACCTTGTGCGAAGCCCATTTCGATGGCGCCACAACGACATACTTGCCGTCCTGGATCTGGCGCAGCACCATCGGCTTCGCGATGTTATTGCCGGCCTTGGAGAATTTGATCCGGCCGTAGAAGGTCGTCATGTTGGTGCTGGAAATCGCCTCGCGGACCTTTTCCTTGTCGAAGCTGTTTGCGCGCTCGAACGCGTCCTTCCAGACCAGCACCGCGGCGGCCGCCTGGGCCGACTGGTAGGGCACCGTCTTGTAGCCGCTGAAGGTCGCCTTGAACTTCTTGTCGAAGTCGGCCGCGCTGCCGAAATACGGGCCCTTGTAGGACAGGGTCTCGGCCCACTGGGTCGGGCACAGGAAGCCGTTGACTGCGGCGCCGAACTTGGAAACCAGCTTCGACGATTCGCAATGGGTCATCGCGACCATCGGAGTCGCAATTTTCAGCTCCTTGATCTGGCGTCCCGCTGTCGCGGCGCCCTTCGAATGGCCGGAAACGACCAGCAGATCCGGCTTGAGCGCCCGCACCTTGGTGAGCGTCGCCGTCATGTCCGACAGGTCGCGCGGCAGGCGGTCGTCGATCACGATCGACATGCCGAGGCGCTTGATGTCGGTCACCACGCCGGCGCGCACGTCGAGGGAGAAGGGATCGTTCTCGAACGCCATGGCGATCTTGACGTTCTTGCGCTTCTTGCCCGCCTTGTCGGCGATCTCGGCCGCAAGCTGGATCGAACTGGCGAGATACTGCTCGGACGTCGACAGCACCGCGAACAGATACTTGTAGCCCTTGGTGAACAGCGAGCGCGACGCGCCCTCGGCCTCGACCATCGGGATGCGGTATTTCTCGGTGACCGGCGCGATCGCCTTGGTCAGGCCGGAGCTGTACGGTCCCAACATGTATTTGACGCCGTCCTGCTTGATCAGGCGTTCGGCGAGCTGGGCGCCGCGGGCCGGGGTCGATTCGTCGTCGTAGTAGATGACCCGAAGCTTGTAGGCCTTGCCGCCGACCTTGACGCCGCCGGTCTTGTTGATGAGATCGATGGCGATGTTGTAGCCGTTCTTGGCGTGGATGCCGTTGGTCGAATACTTGCCGGTTTCGGACAGGGCCGAACCCAGAACGATGGTATCGCCCTCGACCTTCGCCACGGCCGGCGCCGCCGCTACGGCAGCGACTGCCGCGGCTGCGATGACCGCCGCCGGGCTGTAATGTTTGAGCATGTCGTCTCTCCCTGAGTAATTGCCAAAAACGGAGTTGCCCGTCTGACCGTACCGGCGTCGGGTGCGCCCCGCCTCTCTGACAACGGGACGCGCGTCACTCTTCGCGCGCCATCCTGACGAGTGATGTAACAGACCTGAAGCGATTGCCAAACGGAATCTTGCCCGCCGCAGGAACGGACCCGGCGGCGGCTTGCACGTTCCTGTTGCGACGCCTAGTTTCACACCCGATTTCAGGAAATCCGGAGCGTTCCCGACATGGAAATGAACGGCGAGTATCGCATCCCCGCCAGCCGGGAAACCGTTTGGCAGGCGCTCAACGATCCAGACGTGCTGCGCGCCTGCATCCCGGGATGCCAGGAACTTGAGCAGACCTCCGACACCGGTTTCGCGGCGACGGTCAAGGCCAGGGTCGGGCCGGTTTCGGCAACCTTCAAGGGCGCGGTCGAACTGGAGGATATCGATCCGCCGGCCGGTTACCGCATCCAGGGCGAAGGCAAGGGCGGCGTGGCCGGCTTCGCCAAGGGCGGCGCCACGGTGCGGCTGGCCGAAGACGGCGCCGGGACGGTCCTGACCTACGAGGCCGACGCCCAGGTCGGCGGCAAGCTCGCCCAGATCGGATCGCGCCTGATCGCCGGCACGGCGCGCAAGATGGCCGATCAATTTTTCGGCAACTTCGTCGAACAGGTCGCGCCCGGCAGCGGGGACGCGGCAGCGGAATAGCCGCCACGCAGATCCCGGCCGACCGGATTATTCCTGCCGGTCGGCCAGCTTGCGCAATTCGCGCCGGGCGACGCGATCAACGATGTCGGGCCCGTTCCGGTCCAGCCACTCGCGGAACGCCGCCGCGAACTCGCCCTCGGCCGCCGCGTCGAGCGGGCGTTCGTCCGGGCCCTCGCCGCGGCCGGTATCCGCCCCGTCCGCCATCGGCGCATCCGGCCGGGCCTGCGCCCTTCGCGCATCGATATGCACCACCGAGCCGTCGGGCGCGATCATGTCGGTAAGGAGCAGAACCGAATCGCCGGGGCCGGCGGCGTCATCGTCCTCGCCGCGGCCGGCCGGAGACGGCCGGTCTGCCGGGTTCGCAATGTCGGCAACGGGATCCTGCGGCTCCGGCGATACCGCTTCTTGCAGCAGGCCGGTCTTTTCCGCGCTGTCCGTTTCGACGGCGATTCGCTCTTCGGGCAGTTCCTCCGCCGTTACGGCGGGGTCCGCCCTGTCCTCTCGCGGCGGCTCAGGGGCCGGTTCGCCGGGTGTTGCGGCCTCAGGCGTCGTTTCGGACGCGTCCGGGCCGGCGTTCCCGCCGCGTGCGCGGGATCCGGCCTCCTTGTCGTCGTTCTCGAACACGATCTGGCGGATCGACGCCAGAATCTCTTCCAGCGACGGATCGTCGGGCTTCCGGGATTCGGTTTCGCGGTCGTTCATCGCCCTTCACGTCTGCGGAAGCCGGACGGCTCCGTGCTCCCCGCCCGCGACGGGCCCTCCCGGGGCCCCTGCAGGCGGGTCTACTTTGCCGGCGCCGGTTCGCCGCCGATCGCCTCGCCGAAACCGAAGGCCTTATGGCGCACTTTCCGGTAATGCACTTCCGGATCGTGGAGCGTGACCTTGAGTTCGAGCCCTTTCGCATTCATCCGGCCGACGGCCCCGAGCACTTCGTAGGTCGCAACGACGAGATCGCGCCGCGCCCTCACCAGATTGACCTGGGCGTTCAGCAACTCCTGCTGGGCGTCCAGGGTATCGAGCACCGTGCGCAAACCGGCCGCCGCCTCCTGGCGAACGCCGTTGAGCGCAATCCGGCTTGCTTCGAGCTGGGCTTCGAATGCCGTGACGCTCGAGCGCGCGGTCCGCAGGGAGGCGTTGGCCCGCGACGCATTCTCGATGGCCGTCCGCTGCGCCTGGCGGAGCTCGTCGCGCCGCTGGAACACCATTTGTTTCGCGGCCCGCACGCGCGATGCCACGCTGCCCGACCGGTACAGCGGAATTGAGATGTTGGCCGTTACGCTTGCGGAATCGCCGATCGTATCTTCCGCCTGGGCGTTGTAGCGCCGCTGAAGCTGCCCATTGATCGACACGGTCGGCATCAGTTCGCCGCGCACCAGATCGACCGCCGCCTGCGCCGAGCGCTCGTCCCACATTGCCGCAACCGCCACTGGATTGGCGCGCTGGGCCTGTTTGGCGATTTCAGTCGGGTCGCTCGGCAGATCGGTGCGAAGTTCGGGCTGCTGGATATCCCGGGGCAACTCTCCGACCACGTTGGCATAATTCGCCCGCGACGCCTGCAGGATGCCCTGGGCCTGGATGGTTGCGGCCCGTGACCGGGCGAGGCGCGCCTGCGCCTGGGATACATCGGTCCGGGTCACTTCGCCGACGCTGAACCGGTCACGCGTCGCCTGAAGCTGGCGGGCCAGCACCTGTTCGTTATTCCTGTTTAACCGCACGACCGCGAGATCGCGAACCACGTTCATGTAGGCGCGGACGGCGTTCAGAAGCACGGTCTGCTCGACGCCGGCCAGCCGCGCCCGCTGGGCGGAGATATTGTAGTTGGCCCGGCGCCACTGATGCAGGTTGCGCCCGCCGCGGTAGATATTCTGGGTCACGTTCAGCGACGCGCCACCGGGAATGCGGCTGGTGCTCTGGAATCCCCTAGTGACGGCGCTCTTGGCTCGCGCCGCCGTCAATCCGGCATCGGCGGAGAAGGTGACGCCGGGGCGCCAGTTGGCGGAGGCTTGCGCCGCCTGCTCGTCGACCGCGCGCAGGGCGGCGCGCGCCGCGAGCAGTTGCGGATTGTACTGGTAGGCGCGCGCCATCGCCTCGGCGAGGGTCTCGGCCCGGACCTCCGGTGCGCCCGCGCCGAGCGCCAGCCCCGCCGCAAGGGCCACCGCCGGCACCGCCGCCAGGCCCGGTAAGGTATCGCGTAGGGCATGGCGCAACGGACGGCCTGCAACGGGATGAGAAGTACGCCACGCCTGCATTTCGCGCTGCCTGTCCATCGCTCCGCCTCCTCCCGTTCATCCGGCCGTCGCCGGCTCGGCTGCCACCCGCCGGCAAAGGTTCAAAAACTGAATACGCCGGCTTCGGTAAATTCCGGCAGCGCCGGCACGTTTGCATCGAACACCGGGCGTTTCGAGATGACTCCGCCGAATTTCGTTCCGACGGTTGCCCGGCCCACGCCAACGCCACCGCCCGTCAGCACGCCGACCATGCGTCCGCCTTCCGCGCACTGGGCCGCGACCGTCTCGGGGAAGTCCGGCACCGCACCGTCGAACAGTATCACATCGTAAGGCGCCTGTTTCGGATATCCGGCGCTGGCCGGGCCTTCGACGATCAGCGCATTGTCGATGCCGAGATCGGTCAGCGTCGCGGCAGCGCGGCCGGCCAGCGCCGCGTCCGATTCGACGCCGATCACCGTTTCGCACAGGCGGGAAAGGACGGCGGCGGCATAACCGGCGCCGCTGCCGACGACGAGGGCGATTCCACCGGCTTCCGGCGCCGCCGTCTGGATCAGCCGCGCCAGAACCATCGGCTCCATCAGGTACCGGCCGCCGCCCAGCGGCAGGTCTTCGTCGACATAGGCCAGCGGCCGCCGTTCGCCTGGGACGAACTGTTCGCGCGGCAGCGTTGCCAGCGCGCGGATCAACGCCGGGTCCGTCACCTTGTTGGGGCGAACCTGGCTTTCCACCATGTTCGCCCGGGCTGCAGCGAAGTCTGTCATGCCGCTCCGGGGACAGCGAACGCAGGGTTTCCGGCGCCTCTCCGGGCGCATTGCGAAAGAGGCGGATTTATAGGTTGCGCCCGGTCGGGTGGCAACGGCCTAGTCCCGGAACGGATTGCTCGGCACCGGACCGCTGCGCCGGCCGCGGCAGTGTCCCGGTTCGGGTTTTTCCCGGTACGGCGCCGGGAATGCCGGCCCGGATGCGTGCTCCGGCCCCGTTCGGGGCGGAGGGATCGCAGGGGAGCGTTTCAAACCTTCTCCCAGCGCCGGTTCGGATGCGTTCTGGACGGGCGACACGGCAGACCGCCCAGGGCCCGACCCGACACATTTTGGCAGGTCAAACCGTGATGTTGCCCGGTCTGCCGCTTGCTTGACCGGCCATTGCCCGCCCCCTATATGTCGCCGCCCGACGGGCACTTCGCGCGCTTGAAATCTGAGCGCCGAGGCTCATAAACGAAAGCAGATCCCAGGTGCTGAATCGGGGCCCGGTGGCAGAGTGGTGATGCAGAGGATTGCAAATCCTTGCACGTCGGTTCGATTCCGGCCCGGGCCTCCACATCGCCTTTTGCCGCTGGCGTCGCGCTTGACGAATGACGTCGATGACATAGAAATTCGGTAACGGGAATTCCGGTCTGCGCCACCCGCGCCGCAGACGTTGCATACGACCGATCCGGAGTAGCTCAGCGGTAGAGCAGGTGGCTGTTAACCACCCTGTCGGGGGTTCGAATCCCTCCTCCGGAGCCAATGAAGAGGGCCGGTCTCTACCGAGGCCGGCCTTCTCTCTCTGAAATCCGAAACCGAGATACGGCGTATCGGCCGATTGCGATCAGCCTCTATCTGACATTTCCGGATACAACCCTTCGAGCTCGCCCCGGTTCGCGGCGCAGACGCCGCGTTCGGTGACCAGCGCGGTCACCAGCCGGCGCGGCGTCACGTCGAAGGCGTGGTTGGCCGCGCCACTGCCCTCCGGCGTAATCCGGAAGTTGCCTACGCTGCCGTCCTCGCCGACGCCGCGCAGGGTCGTCACCTCGTCGGCGGCGCGCTCCTCGATGGGGATGTCGCGGCCGTCGTCGAGCGACCAGTCGATCGTCGGGCCGGGCAGCGCGACGTAGAAGGGCACGCCGTTGTCGTGCGCCGCCAGGGCCTTGAGATAGGTGCCGATCTTGTTGCAGACGTCGCCGGCCGCCGTCGTCCGGTCGGTGCCGACGATGCAGAGATCGACCTCTCCGCGCTGCATCAGGTGGCCACCGGCATTGTCGACAATCACGGTGTGGGGGACGCCGTGGCTGCGCAGTTCCCAGGCGGTGAGCGCCGCGCCCTGGTTGCGCGGCCGCGTCTCGTCGACCCAGACATGGACGGGCAGGCCGGCGTCGCTGGCCTGGAAAACCGGCGACAGCGCGGTGCCCCAGTCGACGGTCGCCAGCCAGCCGGCGTTGCAATGGGTCAGCACGTTGAGCCGCCCCTTCCCGCCTTTCTCCTTCCAGTGTTTCTCGAACAGGCCGAGCGCGTGCGCGCCGATCGCCCGGTTCATCGCCACGTCCTCCTCGCAGATCGCAGCGGCGCGGGCATAGGCAGCCTGCACCCGCTCGTCGGGCGGCCGGCCGCGCAGCTGGCCGCGCATGTCGTCGAGCGCCCAGCGCAGGTTGACCGCGGTCGGCCGGGTCGCCAGCAAGCGTTCGCAGGCGGCGTCGAGGGCGGCGTCGGACGGGTCGTCGCGCAGCGCGAGGCAGAGGCCGTAGGCCGCCGTAGCGCCGATCAGTGGCGCGCCGCGCACCCGCATCGCCGCGATGGCCTCGGCAGCGTCATCCAGCGCGTGCAGGGGCCGGGTCGCGAACTCGAAGGGCAGCAGCGTCTGGTCGACGATCGTGACGGTGCCGCCGGCATCGAGCCAGATCGAGCGGTAGGGCGTGCCGTCAACGCGCATGGCGGGGGCATTCGGGCATAAGGGGCGTCTCGCAGACCTGGATTGTCGTTCCTGCCGGATCGATTTCGGAATTATAGCCAAATTCGCGGATTAACGCAGGTCCGTAGGGGAAGGTTTCAAAGGGCGCTATCCCGATTACTTGACGCGCGGCGGCGGGGACGCCGGCGACAACTCCAAACGCCGCCCGTTCGCCGACGCCCGAAAATACCCGACAATGCCGCCCCGGACCCCGATCCGGGGCCCAGAGTCGACCCGCGAGGCTTCACCCCGTGGCTCCTGGTCCCCGGATCTCCGCTGCGCTCCGTCCGGGGCGGCAACGAAGGGTGCGTCGGGAGCCT
>Ga0209021_1000160_pt1 | contig 92807 bp, 102 predicted proteins | sample PinacodermFT_FD_187299 | JGI IMG/M metagenome (GOLD analysis project Ga0209021, IMG submission 187299) | Host-associated microbial community of the marine sponge Aplysina aerophoba from Gulf of Piran - sponge pinacoderm, lysed by freeze-thaw... | ecosystem: Host-associated > Porifera > Sponge >... | reverse complement strand
CTCCTTACTTCGGATCTCTCTATTCTCGATGTTAAGGATGACGCGATGGTCTGTCTCTGTACAGCCCTCTCTTTTACACCATCTTATGGGACACCACTCGACGCCGCCCGCATCCTGCAGAGGCTCGGCCTCGAGGAAGCCCAGGCACTCATCGACAGCGTCACGGCACGGCGCAGGCAAAGCCGCAGCTCACAGCAAGCCGAACAGCACGAAGCGCAATCGGCAGACCGGCGCATCCGCTCCGAACTCGCCCAGATGGTCCGCGAGGAGACAGACAACGGCAGGGCGATAGTCACATTCCTCGTGCAGGCTATGAAGGGCGAGCTAGAAGACTTCAAGCCCTGCCACAGGATGTCCGCATCCAGGGAGTTGCTGCACCGCGGCTTCGAATACATCCCGCCGGACGAAGACGTCGTGGATGACGTCGTGGACAAAGTCGAAGCCGCGCGCCAACTCTTCGCGGAGGAGCGCCGACAACGACGCCGCGAGGAAGCCATCGAGTTCAGCCTCCACGGCCCAGACTACTACCGCGACCGCACCTCCCGCTGCCCGTGCGAGGACCGCCGCCACGACTGCGACGGCAACGAGCTAACCGAGCAGGAGTGCGAGGAATTCGCCACTCTCCCCACAGGCAAGTCAGCATCCATCACCGACAGCGACGAGCTCCAAGCCCACATCGCCGACTTCAACGCATACCTGACCCGCATCAACCCCGGCATGGACCTCGACCACCACCTCGACTCCATCCGCTGGCCCACCATCACCCACGCCCCCTACCACGACCCCTAGCGCAACCCATCCAAGAAAATCCCCTTCCCCCATGAAAATATCCCCTCTCCCCGCGGGAGAGGGCTAGGGTGAGGGGCAACTCCCGCCCAACAACCGAATACAAACCCGCCCCACTGTTCCCTTTGTGCCTTTTTGTGGCTATTCCCCCTCGCTCGCAGCAGACGCTTGCCCCCGCCTGCCCACAAAATGCACCAGCAGGTTCGACGCCACGATCAGCGCCGCGCCCGCAGCAAGGTATAGTGGCCGCTCCACCTCGATCTCGCCGAGCAGCGCCAGCCACAGCAGCGACACCGGCAGCGTCGCGTATGTCATCCCGATGATGCCCAGGTTCCGCGTCATCAGGTTCGCCCGCCTGAACAGCACCGTGCAGAAGCCGAGGGAGAAGATGCCGACTACGAAAGCCAGCGCATAGTCCGCCGCCTCGATACCGGCAGGCGACTCCCCTCGCGCCAGCCCCAGCGCAAGATTGACCGGAATGGCAACCAGCGCAGCCACCACGATGCCCGTCAGCACCCCCGCGACTTCGAGGGCGTCCCGCTCATATGGCCGCTCCCCCGTCGCCTCCACGCGCTCCGCCGTCTCCACGCCCCACCGCAGCACGAACGAGCCGAGCGTCGCCATGCTCATCGAGATAAGGGCCAGCACCACGCCAATGCCCACTTCAATCAGAGGCGCTGCGCCCTGCCCGAAGTCGAAGATGTCCGCCCGCTGGCTCAGGATCGCGAGCGCAAACCCCGCGAACCCGATCAGCATGAAGCCGACCAGCGCCCCCGACGTGCGCTCGTACCGCCGCTCCCCCCTGAACGTCCACCCCACGAACAGCACCGTCGAGAACGTCCACCCGCCGAATATCACAGTCGTCACCGCCGGGTCGATGTACTCCGTTGACCACGAGTAGAAGGCATAGTTCAGGTAGCCCGTCAATGTCAGCAGCATCGTCGGCCGCAGCACCTGCCGCCCGATCACTCCCAGCGACCGCAGCCGGAAGAACAGTCGGCGATAAGTCAGCAGCGTGTACGCGCCCAGCCCCACGAACTGCCCCGCGTACAGGAACGCCGTGAACACGAACGGCGCGCGGTGCGTGTCCGCCACCGCGATGTACACCGGTATCGCCGAGAACCCGATGACCGCCACCAGCATGAAGCGTGTCGCCCGCGCCTGCCGCGCCGGGTCGTGTGCCGGCTGCTCCGTCACTGCCTCGACTCAACCCGCAGCGTGTACGCCGCATGCTGGTAGGTCACATGCGTCGTCGGAGCCACCACCAGCACCGCGTAGTCCAGCGTGTCGCCGAAGCCTTCGATGCTGAACGAATGGGCGTCCGGCTCGCGCACGGTCACGCCGCCGTCCCTGCCGAACTCGATCAGCCGAATCTCGAATGTTTGCGCCAGCCCGTTGTCGATGCGCTGCCAACCGTTTGCCAGCCAGTCGCCGCCCGTCTCCGCATCGTCCGCGAAGCCGGTCTCCGGCACCGCGATGTCGTCAATCACGATGCCGCCCAAGTTCACGCCGTCGTCTGTGATGTACTCGAAGCGCACCAGCACGCTCTCCTCGCCCGCAAACTCCGACAGGTCCATCCGCTCTTGCACCCACTCGGCAGACTTGCCTCCGCCGCTGTTGCCGGTCAGGCCCGCGCCGTAATTCGCGCCCAGCGGGTCCTCGCGCGTGGTGTGCTCGCCGTCCAGCGTCGTCCAGCTCTCGCCGCCGTCCGTGGAGACGCTTGCGTACGCGTAGTCCCACTCCTCCTCGATCTCGTACCACACCCGGAACTCCAGCGTCGCCTCATCCACCCCGGACAGGTCGAACTCGCGCTCCAACGTCGTGTCAACCGAGTCGCCGTTCCCGCCCCACCAGCAGTACCGCCCGCGATGGCACTCCGTCCCCACCTGCGCGACAGTTGGCTCGCCCTCGAACTCCACCAGCACATCCCCCTCCGGCAGTCCGATCTCGTAGTACCGCGCCGAAAGCTGCGGCTGCGTTGTCACTTCCTCGAAGTCGCCTTCCGTGTGCCGAATCCTGCGTAGCCCCACGCTGCGCTCCGAGTAGCGGTAGGCGTCCAGCCGGTCATCAAGGTCTGTGTCGGCGCGCCAGTCCAATTCGCCGTCCAGGAAGTTCGCCACCGCCCAGTCCGCGAACACGTCCGTGAAGCTGACATCGTACTGCGACAGGTAGAGTTCCACGCCGTTCACGCCGTCGAGCGGTTCGCGCGCAAGCTCGGCAAGCCCGTCCTCGCCGCCGTAATGTTCGCGCAGGTACTCGACGAACAGCGTCGCGCCGCCGTAGTGCGGTATCGTGTCGCGCGGCTCGTCCGGCCAGTAGTTTAGCTGCACCTCCGGGTACTGTATAAAGATGTCCACGAAGCTCGCCTCGTAGCCCGCAATCTCAGTCGCCACCTCCGACATCCCCTCGTTCACCCACACGTCCTCGCCGATGTCCAGGTTCCAGTGGACGGCGTGCTGGAACTCGTGCGCCAGCACGCCGAAGTACTGGTTGCTGCCAGGGCGTAGCCAGTCGCCGTCCATCACAATCATCTCGCGCTCGTTGCTGTGCGGGTGTGTCGCGCGCGGGTACGAGTCGCTCGACGAGAAGTAACCCGCCGCAGCCGCAAGCGGCGTGTGCAGCACTACCAGGTGCGGGTCGCCATCGACGCCCGGCTTCCAGATGTCGCCGATGGCATCCACTATCGGCGGGCGAATGTCGCGCTCGAACACTTCCGCCGTCTGCTCCATTTCCTGCGCCGTGAGGTCGGTGTCTATGTCCGCGTACCAGTACGCGTTCTCGCTGACCGCGAGCAGCTCCGCATCAACCGTATAGTTCCGCCGCTCGATGAGGTCGGTTACGAAGAATGTCTTGCGATGACCAACCTCGCAGCAGTTCGGGTCGGGCGGCAGCGTGCGCGTCAGTGGTGCGCCACTTGCATCAGCCCTGCCGAATCGCTGCGCCAGCGCGAACAGGTCGCGCACGGGCGGGTCTGCGGGAATCTGAACAGCGGCAGGAGTTGGCGCGGGCATGGATACTGCAGTTGGAATAGCCGTCGGCGTGGACACCGGCGCAGGCATAGCAGGTGCCTCACTCGGAGTTGCAGAAGTAGCCGTAGGCGTGGGCATTACGGCAGTTGCCTCAGGCTGCGGTGCTTGCTCAACAACCGTCTGCTCCTGCTCGCAGGCGGCAAGAAGAAGTGCAGCGATTACAGCGAGCACGACCCATACAGCGCGCGTAAAATGCGCCCCAAGCATATCTCTTTGCACCGTATCCATCCGCGCCCTATTATCCACACTTGACATGACTTCATTATACCCGCACTCCACTCACCGCCTGTTGTATGATGTATTGGCGCAGCCGCGCAACAGATTTGCGCGCATAGTTGATGAGCCTACACAAAGAACATTCAGGCGATTTGGTGTTAGTGTCAGCATCCTGAATCGTCCTGCTCTTCGCGGGCACAGTCGGCTACATGGTGCCTGCTATACGGTGCTGGCTATATGATGAATGAGAGCTAGACTGCGATCGACGCGCTGTATATGACCGTCATCGCGTTCACGACATGGGCTATCGCGAGGTGCAGCCGCTTTCGGCGGAAGGGCCGTCTTCAACATCTCGCCGGAGGTAATGACATACTTGTTGGATGTTTGGGGAGACTCACCCTTGCTGACGAGTCGTCATCAGATCAACCATCAGAAAAGCAAATTCAGAAGGTTCACCGGTGACATGTTCCGGCCCACCCGCTCGTGGTAGAATCCCGCTGACTCACGGGAACAGAACGAAGGAGTCCGACTAACTGCTACCCACGATATTCCGTCGCCTCACCGGCTCGGTGCAGGACATCGCTCCCATCATACTGGTCATCGCCTTCTTCCAGATAGTGGTGATCCAGCAACCGTTTCCCAACCTCTGGAATGTAGTGGCAGGGCTGGTCTGTGTGGTTGTCGGGTTGGCTCTCTTCATTCAAGGGCTGGAAAGCGGCCTCTTTCCCATTGGGGAGGCTTTGGCGCAGGGATTCGCCCGCAAGGGAAGCGTCTTCGCCCTGCTGGTTTTTGCCTTCTGCCTGGGGTTCGGCACGACCGTCGCCGAGCCGGCGCTGATAGCCGTAGCGGGCGAGGCCGCTTCAGTCGCCTCCGAAGCCGGCGTAATCCAAGACAGCGACAGCGCTCGGGACTCCTACGCCCTGCGCCTGCGCATGGTAGTGGCATTCTCCGTGGGCGCCGCCATAGTGTTGGGCGTATTTCGCATCCTGAAGGGGTGGCCCATCCATTACCTCATAATCGGCGGCTACGTGCTGGTTACAATTATGACCATTTTCGCCCCTCCTGAAATCGTGGGCATCGCCTACGATTCGGGAGGAGTAACCACCAGCACGATCACCGTGCCGCTGGTTACCGCGCTGGGCGTCGGATTGGCATCGTCTCTCCGCGGACGCAGCCCCATGGTTGACGGATTTGGCCTCATCGCCTTCGCCAGCCTGACACCCATGATCTGCGTGATGGGCTATGGGATGGTGGTCTGACCTTGGAATTACTGTTACACGCCTTCCTGGCTTCCCTGCAATCGACCGTGCTGGACGTGGCGCCCATCGCCGGGATATTGCTCCTCTTCCAGGTCTCCGTCCTGAAACGCCCGCTCCCCAACCTGCGAAAGGTGATTGGCGGATTTGTCTGCGTCGTAGCCGGCCTGGCGCTGTTTCTGGTCGGCTTGGAACAAGCGTTGTTTCCCATCGGGGAGACCATGGCCAGCCAGTTGACCTCGCCCGATACCGTGGGAGGCGCCGCGGACTGGCGAGCCTACTGGCTTGTGTATGCGTTCGCCGCGGCAATCGGCTTTGCCACCACGGTGGCCGAACCGTCGCTGATAGCCGTGGCGATCAAAGCCGAGACGGTTTCCGGCGGAGCCGTCCGCGCGTGGGGGTTGAGAATCGCTGTGGCGGTCGGTGTGGCAGTCGGCGTGGCATTGGGATGCTTCCGCATCGTCACCGGAACGCCGTTGCCCTGGTACATCATGGTCGCCTACGCCATAGTGATCGTGCTGACCTTCCGCTCGGTCCGTACAATCGTGCCGCTGGCCTATGACTCCGGCGGGGTTACCACCTCGACTGTTACCGTGCCGGTGGTCGCGGCGCTCGGGCTGGGACTCGCGGCAAGCATACCGGGCCGAAGTCCGCTGATCGACGGGTTCGGACTTATTGCTTTTGCCAGCGTATTTCCTATAATGACAGTGCTGGGATACGCGATAATCGCGTCCTGGTGGAAGCGCAGGCGAGTACAGCGCTCGCCCGAAACGGAGGAAGAGCCTAGGAATGAGACTCAAGCTGATAGTCGCACTCGTCAGCGAACATAAAACCGATATTGTAGTCCGCGCGGCGCGGGACGCGGGCGCTACCGGGGCGACCATCGTAACCGGCGCAAGAGGCGAGGGCCTGACACCGGGGAGGACCTTCCTGGGACTGGAGCTTGAATCCATTCGTGACATCGTCCTGTTCCTGGTCGTCGAGCCCCGCGCTCGCGAAATCCTGGAGCGCATCAGGGACGCGGCGAATTTCGACTCCGAGGGCGGGTCCGGCATCGCCTTCCAGATTGACGTAGAAGACGCGGTTGGCATGGTCACCCAGCTGCCCGCCATTTATGAGGACTTGATTACAGAAATATGAGCTTGAAGCCAGAACTCCGGGTCGGCGACGTGATGGGCACCGAGATTATAAGCATTAACGGACTGGCCACCGTATCCGACGCCATGTCGTTAATGCGCCAGCACAATGTCAATTCGCTGGTAGTGGAGAGGCGCGACGAGAATGACGAGATCGGACTGGTCCTGGTTTCCGACATAGCCCGCCGGGTGGTCGCCCCCAACCGCTCGCCTGACCGGGTCAATGTCTATGAAATCATGTCCAAGCCCGTCTGGACGGTGCCGCCGGATATGCTGGCGCGCTACGCCGTGCGTCTGCTGGTGCGCTTCGAAGTTTCCCGGGCGGTCGTCGTGGACAACGACCGCAACGCCATCGGAATGGTCACCCTGCGTGACCTGACGCTGGGCCAGTAACTGGGCCAGACGCCGGAAAAATAGCGCCCGGCACGAGAGGCAGCAGCCTCAGGGGTCCGCCGCCCAGGGACGGTTAGACTCAACTATCGAACACAGACGCTCTGAGGCAACTTACATGCGTTGAGTATGTTATTACCTTCCTGACTGTCGCTGGCAGGGCTGTGATTCTCTATTTCCCCACCGAGCTCAGCGGCGAGCAACTTATAATAATGAACTGAAACATCGGAACCTGATCGGAGGCAAAGGAATGAAAGTCACAGACGCATCTATGGAGATATACCGCTGGGATCGCCCCGTTCCCATTCGCAACGGGATGTACACCTATCCTACGGTCGCGCTGAACCTGATAAAGCTGGAGACCGACGAGGGCATCACAGGCTACGGCTACATGGGCGGCGAGCATGTAACTGACGAGATGACGATGGGGACATTCAACAACATGAAGCAGTACGTCATCGGGCAGGACCCGTTCGACAACGAACGCCTGTGGGATGCGATGTGGCAGCCCAAGCTCGTGGGCAGGCGCGGCACTTCGACGCGCGCCATCAGCGGCATCGACATCGCGCTGTGGGACATCAAGGGCAAGGCGACCGATACCTCCGTCCACAAGCTGCTCGGCGCGTACACCGACCGCATACCCGTCTATATCGCGGGCGGCTACTATGAAGAAGGCAAGGGCTTGAACGAGCTTGCCGCCGAGATGGAGACTGCCGTCGAGATGGGCTCCAACGCCGTGAAGATGAAGATAGGCGGCGCGCCCATCAACGAGGATGTGGAGCGCATCCGAACGGTGCGTGAGGCGATCGGCCCAGACATCAAGCTGCTGATGGACGCCAACTGCGCCTACCGCTACTACGAGGCAATCGAACTCGCGCGCAAGGCGGAGAAGTACGACGTCTTCTGGTTCGAGGAGCCGGTCAACCCGGACGACTACGAGGGGCACCGCCTGATCAGCCGCTCCACCTCGATCCCGGTAGCCACGGGCGAGAACGAGTACACCCGCTACGGCTTCCGCGACCTTATCAACAACCGATGCGCCGCGATCATACAGCCGGACGCGCTGATAATGGGCGGCCCGACCGAGTTCATGAAGGTGGCGGCACTGGCTTCCGCGCACGACCTGCCCATCGCGCCGCACGGCAAGCAGGAAGTGCATATCCACCTGGTGGCGGCGATTCCCAATGGCCTGATACTCGAATACTACGCGGGCGCGGTGGACCCGATGCACGGCAAGGTCTTCGAGGAGCAGCTTGAGGTGGCGGACGGACATGTGCTCGCGCCCGACAGGCCCGGCTTCGGCTTCACGCCCAACTTCGAGGCGCTCGCACCGCACAGGGTGATGTAGGACACTTCCGGGTTGGTCATAATCCAAGAATTTGACCAGTCCGCTGTGCTACAATTGCATGTATTTACTTTCGGTATGTGGAGCAAATACTCAATGACCACTGATGATGGGAGAAGCGTGGAAGAATACGCTGCGCAGGCTCTTAAGTTCCTTGCCCAGTCCGACGCCGAATTCGCGGCAGGAGATGATAGGCAGGGAGCTGAGAAGCTCTATGGCGCTGCAACGCAGGCCGTCATCGCCGCGTCCAAGCAGCGAGGCTGGGGCTACAGATCCCATCGTGCCAACAAGAACTCAATACGCAAGCTAGCGGAAGAATACAGCGAGCCCTTTCTTGCGTCTGGATTCAACAGCGCCGAGAGGTTTCACATCCATTTTCATCACGGTGACATGGAGGAGTACGACATCGCTGCCGACCGTCCCACCGTTCGCGCTTATGTCCAACGGATGGTTGATCTCATCAACGAATATAACAGGAATGGCCATAATGGACAGCAGTCCTAGACGCCATTACCAAGACTGACACACTGACGAACCGAACAACTGGCAGACTGACAAACAGGAGCATCACATCAGATGGAAGAGCAAACTCTGAGCCTGTCGCAGCGCACTGTGACGGGCAAGAAAGTCAAACAACTTCGCAAGGAAGGCATATTGCCTGTGCATATGTACGGCACCGGCATCGAGTCCCAGTCGCTGCAGGGAGCAGCCAGTGACCTGCGCCGGCTGCTGCCGCAAGTAGGCACGAACATACCCGTGTCGGTCCTGGTAGATAGCTCCGATGACGAGAATATCTGCTTCATCCGCGAGGTGCAGCGCCATCCCGTAACCGAGGACCTGCTTCACATCGACTTCATTCGCGTGGATGTGACGCAGACCATCAGCGCCGAAGTGCCGATCACTCTCACCGGCAACGCGCCCGCCACGCAGCAAGGGGGCACACTGCTCCAGCCACTTACCAGCCTGCTCGTCGAGGCGCTGCCAATGGACATCCCCGCTTCGATTGAAGCCGATGTCAGCGGTCTCGACGACTTCGAGAAATCCATCGTCGTCAGTGACATCGCAATCGGCGACAACGTAACGGTGCTGACTCCCAGCGACGAGTTTGTGGCTCGCGTCAGCCCGCCGCGCGTGGAGACTGAGGACATCTTCGACGTTGACGGAGATGAACTGGACGAAGAGGGCGCCGAAGAAGAAGAAGGCGCCGAAGAATCCGAGGAATAGCTCGACAGCTTACGATGAACCGGGATGAGGATGCCTGTGCGGTCTTCCTCATCCTTTATCCGTTCAGGCCGGCAAACTAAATGATTGCAACCAGGCGTCCCGCCGTCGCGCCGAGATCTCAGGCGCTGTCGGCAGGTTTCCGGCGCACTTTCGAGTCACTCGGCAACTTCAACTTCGCGCTGCTCTGGATCAGCATGCTCTTCCTGATGGCGGGCACGCAGATGCAGATGCTCGCGCAGGGATACCTCGCCTACGAGATTACGGGCAGCGGCACCATCCTCGGCGTCATTAGTCTGGGTATCGCTGTGCCCTTGCTCACCGTGCCCCTGTTCGGGGGTGCGCTCGCCGACAAGATAGATCGCAAACTGCTGATTCAGGGCGCGCAGCTCGTGGCGGCGCTCCTGGCACTCGTGCTGGGCGTTATGATACACGCCGGCATAATATCGTGGCAGCACCTCTTGATTTCCTCAATGGTGCAGGGCGCACTCTTCTCCTTTATGATGCCCGCGCGCCAGGCTATCATCCCGCAGCTCGTAGGGCAGAACAGGCTCTCGAACGCTATGGCGCTGAACGCCGCGGGCATGAGCGCGATGACAATGGGAGCTCCGGCCGTCGCCGGGTTCATGTACGACTGGGCGGGCCCGTGGAATCTGTACTATTTCATCGCAGCGCTCAGTTTCATCTCTGTCGTACTGACCGGACTCATCAAGCCCACCGGTGACCCTATTCCGAAGAAACAGACGGCGGTGATGCGCGACATCTGGGACGGCATTACCTACATAGCGCGGCAACGCATACTGGTCGTCTTGCTTGTAGTGGGGCTGATAACGACCATATTGGCGATGCCCTTCCGCTTCATCCTGCCCGTCTTCGTAGTGGACATCTATCGCCAGGAGGCGGACTCCATGGGACTGTTGACGGCGATCATGGGCTTCGGCGCGATGGCGGGCGCGATGTATGTGGCAGCCATCGGCAGGAAGAACCGGGGGATGCTGCTCATCATATCGAGCATGCTATCGGGAGCCGGGTTGTTGCTTGTGGCAGCGATACCCATATACTCGGCGGCCGCGTTTATCATGGTAATACTGGGCATGGGCGACGCAGGACGTATGTCGCTGAACCAGGCGCTGCTCATTGAGCTGTCAGACAACGAGTATCGCGGGCGGGTGATGAGCATCTTCATGCTGAACTTCGGGTTCATGCCGCTCGGCACCTTCCCGGCAGGGCTGATGATCGACTACATCGGCGGGCAGGCGGTCATCGGCATGATGGGCGTGGCGCTGATAGCAGTGACCGTGGTGATATTCGTAACGCAGAGGCAACTGCGCGGGATTGCGTAAACCGAGAGGAAGATGTGGATGGGCAGGATGGAAAGGGTGCGCTTGGCGGTTCGGCGAATTAGACTACGTGGACGCTGTGCGCTCCCGAGCGTCGGTGCTCGCCTCTCGCTCAGCATCCTTCCGCTCCTCTTCCTCCCATATCTCTATGCCTTCCGCCAGGAGTCTGCGAACTTCCTCTTCGCTATCGCCCGCGACGCCTACACCCGGATAGTCGGGGGAGTACGCACTGTAATTGTTGGGCGAGCGCTCGACCACTACTCTGTATCCCATTTCTCACCTCTTACTTCAATTCGGCCTGCTTCAGTATGTTTTGCCATGTTCCTTCTCGCATATCCACGCCCGGATGTCCTGCCACCACCACTGTTCCTGTCTTTACGGGATGCTTATAGACGCGGTGGCTGCCGCGAGTTCGGTCTATGTACCAGCCATCCCGTCTCAGAATACGCATGACTTCCCGAACTTTAATCGCCACTGATTCGTTCCATAGCATACCCTAGATCCTGCCGACATTGCAGCACCAATTATAACATGTGATGTAAATAGTTAACGAATTCATGAGGATTGAAACATGCCAACCTTGAACGACATCCACTCGCAACTGAACGAGACGGCAATGCGGCGCGTGGTGAAGCCGCGCACAGTCGGCGAAATTCAGCAGGCGATCGCCGCCGCTCGTGAAGAAGGCGACAGCATCAGCATCGCCGGAGGACGGCATGCCATGGGCGGGCAGCAGTTCCTGAACGGCGGCGTGCTGCTGGACGCGGGCGGCTTGAATCGTATCCTCGAACTCAACGGGGAGCGCGGACTGGTGCGCGTGGAGGCAGGCATCCTGTGGGACGACCTGATTCGCGGGTTGCGCGAGATGCAGCAGGGCAATGACCGCCGCTGGAGCGTGGTGCAGAAGCAGACGGGAGCGGACAGGCTGAGCATCGGCGGGGCGCTCGCGGCGAACGGGCACGGTCGCGGCCTCACATATAAGCCCATCGTGCAGGATGTGGAGTCGTTCGAGATGGTGGATGCTTCCGGGAATCTGCTGGAGTGCAGCCGCACCGAAAACTCCGAACTGTTCAGCCTCGCCATCGGAGGATACGGGCTATTCGGCGTGATCTGCACAGTAACGCTACGGCTCATGCCCGCCCACAGGGTGCGTCGCGTGGTCGAAATCACGAGCATCGAGCAGCTGGAATCGCTCTTCATGGAGCGCATCGCGGATGGCTTCACCTACGGCGACTTCCAGTACAGGACAGACGAGACTTCCCCGGGCTTCCTTCGCGACGGCGTGATGTCGTGCTACATCCCTGTTTCCGACAACGATGTGGACGCTGCAGAAGAACCACTCAACCTTCTGAGCGAGCGTGACTGGCGTGGTCTGCTGTACCTGTCGCACGCGGACAAGGCACGCGCCTTCGACGAATACGCCGGATTCTACATGAGCACGAACGGGCAGACCTACGACAGCGATACTTTCCAGCTCAGCCAGTACATCGACGACTATCACCAGGAGCTGGACCGCAGCCTGAATTCCACCGTCAAGGGTACAGAGACGATTACAGAAGTATATGTGCCGCTGCCGGCTCTCGCAGACTTCATGGACGCCGCGGCGCGGGAGCTACGGGCCTACGAGGCGAATGTCATCTACGGCACCATACGGCTCATCGAACAGGACGACGAGACCTTCCTGAACTGGGCGCGCCAGCCTTACGCCTGCATCGTCTTCAACCTGCATGTGGAACACACCGACACGGGCATAGCGCACACGGCGGACGCACTGCGCGCGCTAATCGACCTCGCAACCGAGCGCGGCGGCAGCTATTTCCTGACCTACAACAAGTTCGCCACGCCGGAGCAGCTATTGCGCTGTTACCCGCAGATTCAAGAGTTCTTCGCGCTCAGGGATCGCTACGACCCGGACAGCGTGTTCTCCAGCGACTGGCTGAGGGCGTACAAGGATCTGGTGTGAGTCGCCGGCCTGACCGCACCGACTGCCTGCTTACAAGCACGGCTATGGTCTTATCGGTCGCGTTCATGCTGCGAGTAGTCGGACAGGCGGTGCAGCTATGGGTGCCGCAGTCCTGGCTGCCGCCATTCAGCGAGTGGCAGGGCAGCGCGATACCCTACCCGTTTCTGCTTGCGGCGCAGGTTGTCATACTTGGAGTCGTGGCGTTCGTGCTTACGCGCATGGCGCAAGGTCGGCGCATGTTGGGGCGGCGGGCCTGCTTTGTGGTCATCGGCGCCGGCGCAGTCTATTTCGCTGTGATGGCGGCGCGCCTCCTGCTGGGAATATTCTGGCTAACTGATAGCCAGTGGTTCACCGCGTGGATTTCGACTTCATTCCACCTGGTGCTAGCAAGTGTCGTGCTGATTTGGGGGTGGCAGCAGTTGCGTTTCACTCGTTGCGATAATCGCCGCTCTGTCCGCCGCTCTTGCGGGTGAGGCGCACGCCTTCGATGCGCATGCCCCGGTCAACGGCCTTGCACATGTCGTAGATGGTCAGGGCAGAGACGCTGACAGCAGTGAGCGCTTCCATTTCAACGCCCGTCTTGCCGGTCGTCTTGGCTTCGGCGGTAATGCGAACTGCGCTAGCGTCGGTATCGAGCTCGAAATCAACAGCGATGCGACTTAGCGGCAAGGGATGGCAAAGCGGTATGAGGTTGGATGTCTGCTTCGCGCCCATGATGCCGGCGATGCGCGCTACGGCAAGGACATCCCCCTTGTCGAAGGCGTTGTCGGCTACGAGGCGCAGGGTTTCGGGTTGCATCGCCACGCCGCCGATTGCTACAGCAATGCGCTCGGTGTCGGGCTTGGCGCTCACATCAACCATGCTCGCGTTGCCGCTCTGGTCTATGTGGGTTAGTCGTGGTCCGGTGGTCCGGTTCATATCCTCATCGCCTCACACTTTCTAACCTATACCAACGCTTGGCTGGCCCCCGCCTCATACTCCTCGTCTATGGCGAGATCGTCACCCTGTGACGCCGCTACCGCAAGGGCATCCGCGCGTTCGTTGCCGGGGTTGCCAGCGTGGCCTTTGACCCACTGCAGGCGGACATCGTGGGTGTCCAATAGCTTCAATAGCTTTGCCCACAGGTCGGGGTTGAGCGCGCGCTCCCTCTTGTTGCGCTTCCAGCCGTTCGCCTGCCAGCGCCGCGCCCAGCCCTTGTTCACCGCGTCCACAATGTACTTGGAGTCGCTGAAGACCGTTACCTCGCAGTGACGCTTCAGCAACCGCAGGCCCTCTATGACCGCGAGCAACTCCATGCGATTATTCGTGGTCTTGCGGAAGCCGCCGCTAAGCTCCTTACAATACTCGCCATACTGTACCACCGTCCCGAAGCCGCCGGGCCCGGGATTGCCGGAGCATGCGCCATCGGTGTGGATGATGATTTTATCTAGCGATTTCATCTGAGATCAATGGAGTGCAATAGCCGAAAGCACCTATGCAGCATCACCACAGGGTTTCCACATTGGAAGAGCGTATTTTACGATCGCTGGTGATTAGGGGCACGTCAAAGTGTATGGCAGTTGCGGAGATAATGCGGTCCGGCAAGTCAGGAATCTGTGCTCGTTCCACAAGCGGCATAGCTTGGGCAATCTGTCTGTCAAAAGGAACTTCGGCAAGAATCGGGTCCGCGATGTCCACTGATTCCAATAGGTATGCCAGTGAATCCTCCGGTATCCTATTTGCTTCCTCCAAATAGACAATCTCTGCCAGACTGATTGACGAAAAACCTATGACGTCATCCCCTTGAGCCACTTGCTCAAATATCTCTCTTGCATTTGTAGTCAAACGGGGAGAATCGTAAATGTACCATATCAGGGCGTTGGTGTCGGCGACCGCTATCACTGATAAAGCTCTTCTCGCGGAAAGTTTGCCCATGCTTCACGGCGCATCTCCACGAGGTCTTGTTCTAGGTTGGGCAACTCGGCTTGACGCTTGTTAGGGGTTGCCGCTCTTGGTTGTTGGGATTGTAGCCGCGTGGCGGCAAGGTCGCCCTCCAACACCCGCGCCAGCCACCAGATAACACTTGCCTTGTCCCATGGCGTGGCGGAATCTAAGCGGCCACACATTTCGGATATGGGCGTCTCACGCTCGATAAGTTCGGTGTTGAGGTGATTTTCGAGCGTCAAGGCAATCCGCCACAGCACACGTGCTCTGTCTTTGGGCGGCAACTGCTTCGCAAGTGCCATTATTTCTTTTACAGTTGTAACTTCGCTGCTCATATTCACCCAATTCCCGGGCTTATCCGCCGATGTGGTACATCTCGACCTTTTTGCGGCCGGCGCGGAGTTCATCCGTCAAGGAAGAGCGTTCCTCGGAGTAGCGGTCGGTGCGTACACTCCATGTGCCGCGAATGATGTCGGCAAGCTCGGCATCGTCCGCGCCGTCTCGCATAGGAGTCCGCAGGTCCGTGCCGTTGACACCGAACAGGCATGTGAAGAGCGTACCTTCAGGTGACAGGCGCAAGCGCGTGCAGTCGCCGCAGAAGGGCTGAGTCACCGACGCGATCACGCCTATCTCGCCGCTGCCGTCCTTGTATCGGTAGCGGTTGGCGACCTCGCCGCGGTAGTTGGCTTCTGCTGGCTCAAGCGGCAATTCCGCGTCAATGAGCGCCACGATCTCCTCGGCGGATACCACTTCGTCGAGCTTCCAGCCGTTCAGATTGCCCACATCCATGTACTCGATGAACCGCATGATGTGGCCACGCTCGCGGAAGTAGCGCGCCAGTTCCACAAGAGTATGGTCGTTGACACCCTTCTGCACAACGGCATTGACCTTGATGGGCTTGAAGCCCGCCTCCTCAGCCGCCGCGACTCCTTCGAGAACACGGCCAACGCCGAAGCCTCGCCCGTTCATCTCGCGGAATATCGCGTCGTCCAGCGTATCGAGGCTCACGCTGAGGCGGTGCAGTCCTGCGTTGTGGAGCGCGGTCGCCTTCTGCGGCAGCAGATATGCGTTGGTGGTCATAGTGAGATCGCCGATGCCGTCGATGCCCGCGAGCATCACAATGAGCTTCTCGATCTCGCTGCGGACAAGCGGCTCGCCGCCCGTCAGCCGCACCTTGACGACGCCAAGTTCGACGAATATGCGTGTCAGCCGCGCTATCTCCTCGAAGCTGAGCAGGTCGGCCTTCTGCAGGAACTCATACCGCTCGCCGAAAATCTCGGCGGGCATGCAGTATGTGCAGCGGAAGTTGCAGCGGTCGGTCACGGAGATGCGCAGGTCGCGCAGGGGCCGCTTGAACTTGTCGAGGATGGCGATTGCCTGAGTGTCAGTTGTGGTCATGATGACATTATAACCTACGGCAGCACTTTTGAAATCGCATGGTTGGACGCGATAGGCAGGATGTTGCCACCGTTTCCCTACATTCTGATCTTATGCCATAGCTCGCAGCGCTTCAGCCGCCTTGCGGGCAGCAATCCCGCGATGGCTGACATCGTTCTTCTCGGCGTCCGACAGCTCCGCCATAGTGCGGCTGTGCTCCAGCATGTAGAACACCGGATCATAGCCGAAGCCGTTGTCTCCGCGTGGCTTGGAGATGATGACACCCTCGCACGCGCCGCTGTGCCTCTCAATGCTGCCGTCAGGGTTGGCGATAGCGATGACGCAGCGAAAGCGCGCCGTCCACGGCTGCGGATGCACCGCGAGGTTGGCGATTAGCTTTGTGATGCGATCGGAGTCGGTCGCGTCCGGACCGGCATAGCGCGCAGAATGCACGCCGGGCGCGCCGCCGAGCGCGTCCACCTCCAGCCCGGAATCATCGGCAAGCGTGGGCAGACCGGCTAATCTCGCGTAGGTCGTTGCCTTCAGCGCGGCGTTTTCCTCCAGACTCTCCCCGGTCTCCTCCACATCAAGCTCTATGCCAACATCGGAGAGAGACAACAGCGTGTACGGCACATCGCTTAGCAGGTCACGCAGTTCGACGAGCTTGCCGGCGTTATGGGTGGCGATCAGCAGTTTATCGGTCATCAGCGGCGCGGGTTCTTCAATCCTGATGTGAGCTTATTGCGGACCTCGCGCTTAACGCGGGCGGCAAGATGTTCGTCATGGGCGTCGAGGAAATGCTGCACGGCATCGGCGTCGTGCCAAACGAGTTCGCGCAGCGCCCAGGAGAGCGCCTTCTGCACCATATCCTCGTGGTCTGCGGCAAGCATTTCACATATCTCAAGAGTGCGCGGCGTGTCGCCCTCGCCTCCATACGAGCGCATATTGAGGGCGACTGTGCTGACGAGCGCGGCGCGTCTCCACCACAGGTCATCGGAGGTCGCCCAGCCGCGAATCAGCGCATCGGACGCCAAGCCGTCAAGCCAAGCGGGGCCCGAAAGCGTGCGCGAGAAGTCGTCAACGGTGTCCCAGCTATTCATGCCCTGCCCTAGCTCTTCCAGCAGCGCATCATCGAGGCTTTCGAATGCGGGCTTGTGATTGCGGATGAGTTCGTAGGCAACCCAGCGCAGTCCGCTGCGCCCATTCCTCCTGTCGCGGGAGAGCAGCCCGCGGGCGAGTTCGATGACGAATGCGGCATCCGCAGTTCTGAGGGTGCGGGAGTGTTCGCGGCGCACCTTGCGGACGGTTGCGGTCGTTCTCTGCGGGAGGGCGTCAATGTCGGCGGCAATCTGCGCTGCGACTTCGAACGCGGCAGTCATCGCCTATGCGCCCATGCCCGGCGTGTACTTGCCCTGTCGCGCGGCGCTGACGAGCATTGCGCGGCGGTAAAACTCCTGTTGCGCTGCCTCCGTATTGGCTGCGTTGCCACTCCAGGCATTGAGTGGAGCCGCCTGCAGCGCGCGCCCGTAGGAGTAGCTGAGCTCCCAGGGCGTGTTCATGTCCCGTGCCGCAACGCTTATTGCCTGCAGGTTCTCCGTCGCCTCATCGTCGGTCTGACCGCCGCTGAGGAATACGATGCCCGGCACTGCGGCGGGCACCTCTCGCATGAAGGCATCGAGCGTGCGCTCCGCTACCTCCTTGGCATCCGCGCGCTCTGCGGCGTCCTTGCCGGAGATGACCATGTTGGGCTTGAGCAGCGTGCCGCTCAGGTCAACGCGCTGCCGGGCAAGCTGGTCGTATGTGCTGTGCAGCGCATTCAGCGTTACCTCTTCGCAGCGTTCGATACTGTGATCGCCGTCCATCACCGCCTCAGGCTCGACGATGGGGACAAGGCCGGCTTCCTGGCTGAGCGCCGCGTAGCGCGCAAGAGCGTGGGCGTTCGCATCTATGCAGTACTGGCTGGGGATGCTTTCGCCGGTACTGCCCTGACCTATATTGATAACAGCGCGCCACTTGGCGAAGCGCGCGCCGATTTCATAATACTCAGCGAGCCTGTCCCGCAGGCCGTCCAAGCCCTCGGTGATTACCTCGCCGTCGGCGTTCGGGAGGCGATGGGTACTCTTGTCAACCTTGATGCCGGGGATGATGCCTTGCTCCTGCAGGATGCTGACGATAGGCGTGCCATCCGCGCCTCTCTGCCGCAGTGTCTCGTCATAGAGGATCACGCCGCTGATGAACTCGCTGGCGCCGGGGGTGCGAAGCAGCAGTTCGCGATAGTCGCGGCGGCTCTGCTCAGTCGATTCGGTATTGATGGAATCGAACCGGCGCGTGATGGTGCCCGTGCTTTCGTCGGCGGCGAGGATGCCCTTAGCAGGTGCGACAAGCGCCCGCGCAATCTCGTTCAGTTCGCCATTATTCATCGTACATCTCCCATAAATGGTTAGCCGTTAAGCCAGTCATTGGATTAGTCCAATCGCTGGATATTCTATCAGAAATAAGTTGGAATAATTCACAAATTGTTTACTTGGCAGGCTGGGGAGCTGTTGAGACAGGAACACGTCAAAATCAGACCCTGCTTGTTCAGTGAATGTCTGGAATATCTTCATATCAGTAACTCAACGGCAGCATCTCCTGCAGGCAGTTCCGCGGAATTGCCGTATTGCCGTAAAGGGGTTACTATTGGGATGGATCTTACAATGTGAGGCGGAGACGGCGAGTGACAGTCGAAGCCGCAGGAGAGGAAGGAAGATACATGGTCAATTACACAGACTCTGATGTGAAAGAACTCGTGCGCGAGCGTTACGGCAACTTCGCGCAATCAGCCACCGACAGTTGCTGCGGCGACGGCGAGGCCACCACGAAGAACCAGCTGTACGAGGTGGACCAGCTGCAGGGACTGCCGGACGAGGCGCTGCTTGCGTCCGCGGGCTGCGGCAACCCCACCGCCATCGGCGACCTCAACGCCGGCGAGACGGTTGTGGACTTCGGGAGCGGCGGCGGCATCGACTGCTTCATCGCCGCGAAAGCTGTCGGTGAGCAGGGCAGGGTCATCGGCATAGATATGACGCCCGACATGATCGAACTCGCGCGCAAGAACGCCTCGAATCTCGGCATGTCAAATGTAGAGTTCCACCTCGCTGAGATGGAGAACACGCCCCTCGAAGCCGACTCAGTGGATGTCATCATCTCCAACTGCGTCATCAACCTCGCCCCCGACAAGGACGCCGTGTTCCGCGAGGCAAACCGCATCCTGAAGCCTGGCGGCAGGATGTTCATATCGGATATGGTGCTCACCGCGCCGCTTCCCGCGCATGCCAACGAGGATGCGGAGAATTGGGTTTCCTGCCTGTCCGGCGCCGAGCCGCGGGACATCTATATAGGCAGGATGAGCGAAGCGGGGCTTGCCGACATTGAAATTCTGGAGAGCAAGCCGTGGAAGGGTGAAGAGGAATGGGCGTCGCGCGTGCATAGCGCGAACATCAGGGCGTTCAAGCCTTAGTTCTAGTTTAGCTTAACCAAAATTCGCCAAACTTAAACACGAAAGGGCAGCGTATCGAGGGAATCTACTTCGATACGCTGCCCTTTTCTTGTATTTTGTGGCGTTTAGGTTTGGCTATGATGCTACCGCAACACCGTTCGTGGGAGCGGCCGCACCGTTTACCGGCGTACTATTCTGCTGCTGCTTGCGCTTGCTTGCCTCGACTTCGAGGTTCAGCGCGTCGATGCCTCGGCGCACCTGTCCCAGAATGTCGGCAAGCTGCTCCTCAAGGTTGAACAGCACCTCGCGCGCGTAGCTATCGGCTCCGTCTCGCCTTGCCAGCGCTACATTCTCCGCCTCGCTGACGATTCGATACGCCTTGCGCTGCGCGTCCTGCAGGATCTGCTGCGACTCGTAGCCCGCCTGCTCCTGCATGTCCTGCGAAATCTCCTCGGCGCGCTTAAGCACCGAAGACTCGCCCACCTTCGTGCGGTACTCCGACTCAGCCTGCGAAGTGAGCCGGTCCGACTCGTCCTCAGCCGTCGTGCGGATGCGCTTCGCCTCCAGGTACGCCTGGTTGAGGATGCTCTCCTTCATGCGAATAACCTCAGAGGCCTCGCGCACATCGTCGGTCATATCGACATTGCCAAGCTGGTCGCTGAGCCTCACCAGGCTGTCGATGTCAACCATCACTTTGCCCCGGAATCCAGGTACGCGTGTCCCGGAGGCCGCCATAGTCCTTAGCTGGTCTGCAATCTGTGGTGCCTGCATTTGTCCTCCCTCGAAAATATATTTTGCCTGTGTCCGTTTATCGGTATTCCTGTTTGCAACTGTTTGGCAAGCAAATCAGTGTGTGGGAACCTATCTTTACTGCAAATTAATCACTCGAATTGAGCTTCTCCCTCAGCGCCTCCAGCACCGGCGCAGGAATAAGGTTCTCAATCCTGCCACCTAGTCCCGCCACCTCCTTGATTCGACTTGAATGAACGAACTGATTTTCAAGGGCGGTCATCAGGCACACGACATCAATCTCCGGATCGATGTTGCGCCACATCAGCGCCATCTCGAACTCCGTCTCGAAATCAAAGCCCGCGCGCAACCCCCTTATGATGAACTCTGCATCGACGCTGCGAGCCACCGAGGGAGCAAGCCCCACGAATGGTATTACTCGCACATTCGTCAGATGCGGTATTGAGCGCTTGAATAGGTCCACCCGCTCCTGGGTCGAGAACATCAGCCTCTTCGAAGGCGGTGAGTCATATACACCCACCACAAGCTCGTCGAACAGATGCGATGCTCTTGTCGCTATGTCCACATGCCCGTTGTGGACCGGGTCGAAGCTACCAGGGTATAGCGCCCTAACCATCTAGCTCTCCACATTCATATATTGATATTGCTGTATCGCCATAGCGCCGCCTTGTCAGCAATGCCAGTCCGTAGAACTCGTCTGCCATCGCAGTGCTATGCCTGTGCTCGGCTACTACTATCCCTCGTTCTTCCAGAAACCCCGGCCGGCTCAGCGCGAGCATCAATCCATCCCAGTCTTCCAGGGCGTATGGTGGGTCAGCAAAGACCAGACCATATTTGCCCTCAAGCGATCCTAAAGTTCGCTCCACTCTGCCGTTGTGGACGATTCCCCTCTCGCCTAGCCCCAGCGTTACAAGGGCTTCCCGAATCTGACTGCACCGCAGCCTGTTCATCTCCACAAAGTCCACGCTTGCGGCGCCTCTGCTCAACGCCTCCAGCCCGAGCGCCCCGCTGCCGGCGTACAGATCCAGCGCCCGGGCTTCCTGCACCGCATCCACTCCCAAGATTGAAAAGATGGCGCCTCTGACCCTGTCCGAAGTTGGCCTGAGGTCCGATCCTCTCGGCAAGCTGAACCTGCGTCCGCGGTGTTCGCCGCCCGTAATCCGCAGGGTCAACCGCTTACCTCTGTTCTCGTGCCGCGCCTCTTCTCAATTCCTGCGTCAACCCTAGCACGCAGTATTTAACTCCATAAAGGACTTTTTCAGTCATTTTTTGAGAAACTGTTTAGCATTATTTAAGCGTACCCATACTTCGTGGCAGGAAATTTCCGATTCATACAGTGCAAACATGTTCGCCCTCGCAAGTCAGACCTGCTAGAATGAGGCAGGTCTTTTATCAGGAATATCGGGCGGGAAAACTGCAATGACCCAGTCGGAAAATGAACTCTTCCGGGTGCGACTAGACAAGCTTGAACGCATACGGGAACGCGGCGTCGAGCCGTACCCGCACAACTACGAGCGCACCCACACGAGCGTGCAGGCCGAAGAGCTTTTCGCCAAGGCTGAAGCAGAACAGCCGGAAGACGCTCGCACCGAATCCGTCTCCGTTGCAGGCCGCATAGTCGCATTTCGCGGCATGGGCAGGGCGTCATTCGCCGACCTGCTCGATGGCGACGGGCGCATCCAGGTCATGTTCCGACGGAACTCTCTTGCCGATACTTACGAGACGCTCGACGATCTGGATATCGGCGACTGGCTCGGCGTCAGGGGGCCGCTTTTCCGCACGCGCACCGGACAGGTTACCGTGGAGGCGCAAGAGTTCACGCTGATCTGCAAGTCACTTCGCCCACTGCCGGAGAAGTGGCACGGCCTGCAGGATGTGGAGATTCGATTCCGCCAGCGATACCTGGACCTCATCGCCAACCCGGAGGCGCGGCGTGTCGCAGTGATGCGAAGCCACATCGTGAGCGCCATGCGCCGCTTCATGGACGGGCGCGGCTTCATCGAAGTCGAGACGCCCACTCTCGTGCCCATCGCCGCCGGCGGCATGGCGCACCCGTTCGTCACGCACCACAACATGCTCGGAAGGGATCTCTACCTCCGCATCGCCACGGAATTACACCTCAAGCGCCTCATCGTTGGCGGACTGGAGCGCGTCTATGAGATAGGCAAGATTTTCCGCAACGAAGGTCTTGACCTGACGCACAACCCGGAGTTCACCTCTATGGAGAGCTACGAAGCCTTTGCCGACTATAACGATGTGATGGAGATGGTTGAGCAGATGGTGTCCGGCATAGCGCAGGAGGTTGTGGGAACGACTGTCGTCGAGTTCGACGGCGAGCGCATAGACTTCACTCCGCCCTGGCCTCGCCTGAGCCTGCGGCAGCAGATTATTGACAACAGCGGCATCGACTTCCTCGACCACCCTGACATCGAATCACTGAAGACTGCAATGGCAGACATCGGTATTGATGTCAGCCAGCAGTTGAGCTGGCCCGGTCTAATGGACAAGCTCATTTCCTCGCGCGTCGAGGACACGCTGCGCCAGCCCTGCTTCCTTGTGGACTACCCGGTGGGAATGTCTCCGCTTGCGAAGAAGAAGGCTGACGACTCGCGCCTGGTGGAGCGCTTCGAAGGGTTCGTCGCGGGCATGGAGATCTGCAACGCCTTCACCGAGCTGAACGACCCCGTTGACCAGCGAATGCGCTTCGAGGAGCAGGAGGCGCTGCGGACGCAGTTCGCGGACGAGGAGACCGACAGGCTGGACGAAGACTTTCTTGTCGCCATCGAGCACGGCCTCCCACCCACCGGCGGGCTTGGCATCGGCATCGACCGGCTCACCATGCTATTTTCGGGCCACAAGAGCATCCGCGAGGTGGTATTATTCCCACAGATGCGCTGATATGCAGGTGCGCTGAATTGGAGACTGACACATAGAAGGCAGAAGGGGCACATTGCGATGCCCCTTTATAATGAGAGGCAATACACGATGATGCTTGAAATGGGCTTTCAGATAATATCCTGTCCGGTGGGCGGCGAGCCTACGGCGATCACCCTGCCCTACGATGACGCCGCCTTTATAGTGACGGAGATGCCCTATCTGGAAGTTGACCCGGACGGGTGGCATGAAGACTTGGAAGAGCGCATCATCTGCCCCGGCGGCCATACCTTCTATGTGTATGCCTACTGACGATCGCTCCCAAAATCACTATCACCACTCTTTGACAACATGTGTACCGCGGTTCACAATGTAATTCATGGTCGAAGTTGTCGAGAGTGCCACTTTCAGGAGATGGATTCGATCTCTGAGAGACCGTCGGGCAGTTGCCCGCATCAACATCAGAATCAGGCAGGCATCAGAAGGACATTTCGGCGATATACGAGCGGTTGGCAGCGGCATTTCCGAAATGCGCATTCACTACGGTCCAGGGTACCGTCTTTATTTTGCCCGTAAAGGCCAACAACTCATCATCCTGCTGTGCGGTGGCGACAAGGACAGTCAGCAACGAGACATTCATCTAGCCAGGCAGTTGGCCCAAGAGTGGAGATGACAGATGGCTGAAATTTACACAAAGTGGGACGTCACCGATTACCTGCGCACCAAAGAGGATGCCTGTTTCTATCTGGAAGCGGCAGCCGAAGAGGACCCAGGAGATGGCAGTTTGATCCGCGCCGCTCTCAATGACATCGTTAGGGCGCAGAACATGAGCCGTCTCGCGCTTGAAGCCGGAATCACTCGCAAGGGCCTCTATAAGGCGTTGTCCGAAGACGGCAACCCATCATTCGCCACAGTGATGAAGGTCACACGTGCCCTAGGATTACAGCTTCGATTTACGGCCTAATCTGCTATTTCATTTATCACTGATGGAAAGCAGAGAGAGGTTTTTCGCAGGCTGCGCCGGGAGGGTCGGACCGTCAGCAATAAATAATAGGGGCAGCCACCAGCAGTTTGTTCACCCTGACAAGCCCGGCCGAGTTACAACCCAACACCTTCATTGCCCTAATGTCCCTTATATGAGACAATGATAGCATGGAAGTCCTATATACCGAGGCCTTCGAGACATGGCTTAGAGGACTGCGTAACCAACGGGCGAAAATTAGAATCCTCTCCCGTCTTGAGCGCATCGAAGACGGTAACTTCGGCGACCATAGGTCTGTTGGGGACGGCGTAAGCGAACTCCGTGTCAATGTCGGTCAGGGCTATCGGGTCTATTACACAGTCCGTCGAAACACAGTAGTAATCCTGCTCTATGGTGGTGATAAGTCAAGCCAAAGACGCGACATAAGGCGCGCGCAGCGTATCGCAAGTGAATTCTAGAGAGGCGCTATGAAGCTCAAGAAGTTCGATGTGGTTGATTTCCTCGACAACGATGAGGCGATGATCGAGTACTTGAATGTTGCTCTGGAAACGAATGACCCCAAGTATTTTGCAAAGGCGCTCGGCAATGTTGCCCGCGCCAAAGGCATGACCTCAATCTCCGATGCCAGCGGCTTAGGGCGGCAATCCTTATACCGCTCTCTTTCAGAGGAAGGAAACCCGCGCATCGACACGCTGTTCAAGGTTCTCGATACCTTGAATATCCGTCTCGCGATTACTCAATAGCTGGACAATCTCATTCGCCATCCCTGCCCATCCGCGCCGCCAGCACACCGGCTATCAGGCCGAACAGGTGCCCCTCCCACGAGATGAAGCCTGCCTGCGGCAGTACGCCGAAGATGATTCCTCCGTACAGCAGCAACACCGCGACGGCAACCGCTATTGACACGAAGCTGCGCTCGTACCAGCCCTGCGCCACCAGGTAGCCGAAGTAGCCGAACACCAGCCCACTCGCTCCTATATGGATCGCCGGACGCCCCACGAGCCACACCAGCAGACCGCCCAGCACGACTACGAACAGCGACAGCCCTACCAGCGTCTTTGTGCCACGCAGCGTGACAAAGCCTCCCAGCAGGAGAAGCGGAAAGGTGTTCGACATGAGATGCGAGAAGCTACCGTGCAGAAGCGGCGCAAGCAGGATGCCCCTGAGGCTGCCCGCCAGATATGGGACGCTCAACTCGAACTCTGACAGGAACCGGTACGGCAGTGCCATTGGAGCCAGCCCATACCTGTTCAGATCGCCACCGAACACCAAGATGTTCACCAGATAGACGAGCCAAATAGCCGCAACAAATATGAGCAGCAGTACTATCGAAACCACCCTGTCTCTCATCAGCCGTCTCCCTGTTCCCGATTATCCAAGGTTATCAATCTGCACCGGCTCGACGTCGTCGGCAAGCCCGAAGCCGAACACACGCGAGTAGAAGTACAGCTCAGCCTCCAGTGCGCGGCGAATGTTCGCCGCTTGCCGGAAGCCGTGCTGCTCGCCCTCAAATGTGAGATAGGCGACGGGCAGGCCCTTCTCGCGCAACGCATTTACCATCGACTCCGCTTGATTGGGTGGCACAATCTCGTCGTCCAGACCTTGCAGCACAATCATCGGCGCGGACAGCCCGTCTATGTGGTTGATTGGCGAGCGCTCGCTGTACCGCTCTTCGTGCTCCGGGAAGCGTCCCACCATCGTGTCCAGATAGCGTGACTCGAACTTGTGCGTGTCGCGCAGCAGCGCTTCAAGCTCGCTGATTCCGTAGTAGCTCGCGCCCGCGCTGAATGCATCGCGCGTCGTGAGCGCAAGCAGCGTGGTGAAGCCACCCGCGCTGCTGCCTCGGATGATGAGCCTGTCCGCGTCCGCAAGTCCCTGCTCCACAAGGTACTTCGCGCCGTTGATGCAGTCATCCACATCCACGACGCCCCAGTTCTCGTTGAGCCTCCGGCGGTACTCCGTACCGAACCCGCTGCTGCCCCCGTAGTTCACATCCAGCACCGCAAAGCCCCTGCTCGTCCAGAACTGCTTGCGTAGGTCGAGCGATGAGTCCGCCGCGCTCGTTGGCCCGCCGTGGCTGATGACTATCATCGGCGGCTTCTCGCCATCGGGCGCATCGTGGTCCTTGTTGGTCGGAGCGTAGTAGAAGGCATGCGCCGTGAGCCTATTTTCTGTCGGGAACTCGATTGCCTGCGCCCGCGAGACATAGCCATCGTCCAGCGCGGCATCACTGCTGCTCCGAAGCCGCGTGGTGCTGCCATCCGCCAGGTCGTGGCGCATCAGCGACATCGGCATCGTTGGCGAGCCTGCCGTGAACGCCACATGACTAGCATTGAGATACAGCGTGCCGACATCCGTGAAGGGCGTGGGCACTATCGTCATGGTGCCGCTTGCCGTGTCGATGTCGCCGATATGCCATTCGCCGGACTGCGTGTATGTGCAGATGATGCGCTCGTCCGACGCGAAGCCGTAAGTGCTCAGCCCAAAGACCCATGCAGGCCTGCCGAATTCTTTGCCCATCGCTTCCATCGCGCACACCGGCTCCACGCCGTCGAAGTCCGAAGCAGCGCGATAGATATTCCACCATCCCGTGCGATCCGATACGAAGTGCAGCACGCCCGATGGCGACCATGTCGGCTGGAAGATAGACTCGTCCACGCCGCCCGCTACCAGCCGCCGCTCGCCCAGGCTGCCGTCATCTAGCAGGTCGGCAACCCATAGCTCGCAGCCGTCCCAGGGCATGTTGGGATGGTTCCACGACAGCCACGCCAAAGTGGAGCCGTCTGGACTAATGCGCGGGCTGGAGTAGAAGGACGCGCCCGATACCAGCACTCGGCTGCCGCCCCGTTCGAGGTCGATGGCGACGATGCTGTTGACCGCCTCCCGCCAAGATGAGGAATGATCCTCGCGCACGCAGACCATGATATTGCGCCGTTCGCAGACTTCCCCGTCCGCATAGCGCATATCTATCTCAGGTGTGAGCGGCTGCGGCATGCCGGCTTCGCCTGATGCGGAAACCGTCTGACGATAAATGCGCTGGTCGCTGAAGTTACTGAAATAGACGACGCTGTCCTTGCCATCATCGCCGGCAACGCAGAACGCGCCGCCCCCATACTCATGCACGCGGGTGCGTACGTTGTACTCCGGCGGTGTCAGGTCATGCGTCGTACCGTCGGGCGCGCGCCGCACTATGACATTGCGCGCATTGTCCGCAGGTCGCATTTCGGTCCAGTAGATGTCGTCACCGTGCAGCGCGACATCGCCGATGCTGACGCTGTCCGCAACAATGAGTTCGGTGGAAACCGGCGATTTCCATGAACCGTAAGGCGCCGTGGTCTTGTCGGTCATATTAGTCCTCTTATCATCCTATCGGTCAAACGGCGATTCCCCATTGAATCGCAGGAGGGTATTGATAAATAGGATATAACATGACGATGGCAAGCATGTGCTACCATGCCTCCGATATGCAAATCAGCAGACAGCACAACCGCAACAAGCAACAGGCTAAGGACTGGGTCGACGTGAAGCTCGGCGAGATGCTGCAGCAATTCGGCGACTCCGTTTCAGACGCATCGCACCGGTGGCAGGGCGACACGATGGAGTTCGCCTTCACGGCGGCCGGTTTTGTGAGCTTCAGTGGCTCGCTCGCCGTAACGGACACTGAGATCCACCTCGACATGCCATTCCCGTTCCTCGCCAAGAGCTTCGAACCACGCGCCGAAATCGAGGTGAACAGGTGGCTTGATGACAATCTGACAGACTGAAGCGGAAAGGTGTAAGATACCGCCATGATTATCAGGGTCGAGCCAAAAGACTGGAACATGCACACGGTTATCATGTTCTTCAAGGAAGAAGAGCCGCACCCCGAGGACGCCGATATTCGCAGCTACCTCGAAGAGCGTCACCTGGAGCCCCGCCGCCAGTACAACACAGAGCTGGAGGGCGAGAAGTTCGAGGTGTGGACCTACGGCGGCTGCTACCTCGAACGGCACATGAATGCCCTCGCCGACATCCAGCGCGCCGTGGTCGAAAAGGAACTGCTCGTGGAGGCGATCCCAGACCTGCTGGCAAGCGGGCCCGACGCCAATGCGGCAGCACAGGCGGCAGCAAAATCCGCCTCCGACATGACCGCTATCGTTGACTCGCTGATCGAAGCCCTGCACACGCCGGACAACTTCGGCATCGACGCCAATGGCGAGCTGCAAACCACCGTCAGCGCAGAGGACGTGCAGGCACAGTTCCTGTCCTTGACAGCTCATAACTAAGATCCAACAAACACTCTTAAGGAGAGAAACACGAATGTATCTAGTCAGAAGAACCTACAAGACCAAGCCTGGAGAGGCCCGCCGCGTGGCGACCCTCGTACAAAAGCAGGTGCAGATTTATCACGACGCCGGACACCGCGAGGAGTTCACGGTCTCGTTCAATGCAGGCACATGTCCGGGAGAGTCGAACGTCGTAGTCCTCGAGTGGACCACGGAAGCCTTCCAGTCCCCGGCGCGCGAGGGCAACAACATCCCGCCCGAAGCGTATGAAGCAGGCGCCCTATACCGCCCCTACATCGAAGGCAGCCACATCGAGTTCTGGGAGCTGATGACGCCCGGCAAGATGCAGGAGTAGGACGCCGTGTACCTTGTCAGGCGAGTCTATAAGACGAAGCCCGGTGAGGCGCGCCGCGTGGCGACTTTAGTGCAAAAGCAGGTGCAGATTTACCACGACGCCGGACACCGCGAGGAGTTCAGAGTCGCGTTTAATCCCGGCACCTGCCCCGGTGAGCAGAATACTGTTGTGCTGGAATGGGAGACTCACGCATTCCAGTCCCCAGGTCGGCCTGGCAACGTAAGGCCGACCGTCGGCGTGGAAGCCGGCAACGCGTTCAAACCCTACATCGAGGACACCTGGATCGAGTTCTGGGAGTTGCTGACCCCCGGCAAGATGCAGGAATAGCGCCCTATCGCTCACCAATTGAGTCCCCTTACCACTATGTTGAGGGGGCTCTCCTATGGCATCACTTCCCAGCCGTGATTACCAGCAAGCTGGACTGCGGAGGATCATCGCTCCCGATAAGCGAAGCGTGGAAGCGCACGTCCGCAAAGCCTGCTTCCTCGAGGACAGCGCGGTACTGTTCTTCCGTGTACGCCTTCATGCTCTGCGCGTAGCGCGTCACTTCGCCCGACGCTGAGTCAATGATGAAGTAGCGGCGCGTAATAGCGCCAACACCGGCGTCCCAGTAGTTCTCCTGAAGGCAAAGGTGCGGCGCGTCCGAGAAAAGCCCACTCTCCGACGCGTACCACGACGCCGGACGCTGGCCGAATTCTTCGATTGCCTCGTTCGTATGCGCCTCAAGGAGCAGGATGCCGCCAGCGTCCAAGGCGTCGTGTGCCTTTCGCAGGATGCGTCCGGCATCCGAGGGCTTGAAGACGTTGAACTCGCCGAAAATGAGCATTGCCAGCCCATATCCGTAGCCGTACTCCGCAGAGCGAATGTCCGCGTGAATGTACTCGCAGTCCAAAGCCCCTTCGACTGCCCGCTCCCTCGCGTATTCTATGGACGCCGGCGAGAAGTCGATCCCCACGCAGCGATGCCCAAGCCGCGCCAGCCTGCTCGCGTACAGTCCGGGCCCGCAGCCGAGATCAAGTATTCTTGTAGAGTTGCCTGACAGAACTTCGCCGTGAATCCAGTCCACATGCGTATCTATCTTTTCGCTGCGTCGGCTGGCAAGGTCGTGCGATTGCGTAAGGTGCTCTCGCAGCATGCGACGGCTGAATCCCGGCTCGTTCCACGGGATATTATCGCCCTCCGCCCAGGGTTCAGGCGGCGACTTGCGGGTAAGAATATCAATTAGCTTCACACTCAGACACGCTCACCTAACTACTGAGGCGGAAGCCCTTCTATGACCACATCGCCACCTTCTTGCGCGTCCACAGTGAGGCGGCTGCCCCAGAGCATCGCCATGCCTATCAATGGGTCTGAATCTGACTCAAAGATGACTGTCAGGCGCTCCTGTCCATTCCAAGTCACCATCCCCGCATAAACAGAGAATTGCCCAACCGTTCCGTTAGCTAAAACAGCCGGCTGCGTGCCTCGCAGCACCAGCCCCAGTTCCCTGATGGAATCGAGCGGCAAGGTCAGATAGCCAGTGAAAGCTGTATCAACAACTGCGCTTAAGGTCAGCGTTCGGTGCCTCTCGGTGATATTCGCAACGGTTATTGAAACACGCGGCGCTCCGGTGATTGGAGAGTCTTCCCAAGAGTGAACAGTGCCTTCAATCAACTTTGGAATTCGTGCCCGAATAGGTGAATCCGAACCCTAGTCGATGCACTGCCGGATATCCCACCCGCTCCGACCAGGTAAAGGCGTCAGGTTGGCGATCTAGCAAACGGAACAGAGCGGACGCGTCATCGTCGTCGATTTCGTACTCGCCGCTGTTCACATCAATTACGACAACTTTGCCGATGTCATTCTCTTCCATGAGAGGGAGGATTTTCTCCTTATAAATGGCACGGCCCTTGGCGGATGCATCTCCCCCTTTGAATGCCATAACACCGACCTCCATTCAATCACGAGCGTACTAATTAGAATATCACAATCGTCCCTTTTGCCGCAGTTCAGCCAGCAGCGCGTCGTACTCCGCGCGGTCAACGGGCAGGCGCACCTGCTCGCCGCGGCAGCCCGACAGCGTTATCGCAGCCACTAGCTCCTGGGCGCCCAGCGCATCCTCGCCGTTGACGGCAGGCTCGCGGTCCTCGATGAGGGCGCGCGCGAAGTCGTCTATCGCGGGTCTGTGCGTTCTGCCAACGTCCTCGAACTCGAATGTCGCCTCAGTGTCCGAAGGGCTGACGAACGCAATCGTCTTGTCGGTGTCAATGAACTGCTGCACCGGCGTCTCCAGAGTGCGCAGCGTGATCTGCCAGTCCTCCATGTAGAGTGCGCCGCGCTCACCCCATAGCGTGATGCGCTGCTGGTTGGGGGCCTGCGCCGTGTTGCAGTGAATCACGCCGTGCCCGCCACCCGCATAGCCAAGGAGCGCGGTCGCGTAGTCCTCCACCTCGATGTCGTGCTTCAGGGCTGCCACCATGCCGAATGCCGTCTCCGGCAAGCCAGCGAGCCACTGGTACATGTCGATGCCGTGAATGCCCTGGTTCAGCAGCGCGCCGCCGCCCTCGGCATCCCACCTGCCGCGCCAGTCCAGCCGGTCGTAGTAGTCCTGGCTGCGAAGCATCGCCGACGACATCTCGGAGCGGTATATCTCGCCGATCGCGCCGTCGTCTATGAGCTGGCGCATCTTGAGCGCCTCCGGTCGAAAGCGATTGTTGAACAGCACGCCCAGCTTCACGCCCGCCTCGCGGCATGCCGCAATCTGAGCATCAGCCTCGGACGGCGTAACACCAAGCGGCTTCTCCGCCAGCACATGCTTGCCCGCCGCGGCAGCCTGGATCGTTATCTCCATGTGCGACGGGTGCGGCGTGGCGATCACGATGGCATCCACCTCGTCATCCGCAAGCACGTCGTCAAGCGTGGGGTACAGGCGCGTGCCAAGTTCATCCGCCTGCTGCCTCAGTGGCTCCTGCCGCCGCGCGTTGATGCCGACCAGCCGGCAGCTTTCAAGCCCGCGCATCGCCTCGATGTGTACCCTGCCGATAATTCCTGTGGAGCCGATTACGGCCAGTCCTACTTTGTCCATGCCTACTTCACCATTCATCTTTAGAGTTCATGGCGCGGACACACCTAGATTAGCAAAACGGTTGAAGAAGTCTATCAAGATAGCCTGCGCCTATACATCAGAGGCTACTGCGGGGACATATTGCAGTCAAGCGCAGTGAACCGTTGGGAAAGGGACGTAAGGCAGAGACAGGGATACGCAGCAGGCACATGCTTGTGCCGTATCAGTCATCCCTCTTGAAGACAGATTCCAGCAGCAGCAGCGTCTCTATGCTCGGAAGGCGAAGACCCAGTTCCCATCGGCGGACGGACACCTCATCCACGTTGATTCGCTCAGCGAGGTCGGCTTGGGTCAGACCGGCCTTCATGCGTTGTTCACGCAAGGCCAGACCCAGGTCGCGAGCGAGTTCTTCGCGCGATGCGTAGTCTTTGCCTATCAACTGTTCCCAGAGCATCTCATCCCCAGAAGTCTGCTGTCGTCCAGAGTTGTTAGATAGAGGTTTCTCTATGATAAATTGCATAGCATAAAGTTCAATATATTCATAGTAGCATAAATCAGATTACAGCGTCGGACCTACTGCCAGGATTGGCTGTGCCCCTTCAAGTACAGACTCTGCTCCCTGTTACCATCAATTCAGCTCCGTTCTCAGCGCACGGCACTCCCTATGCACCGCAGACCTCCTCAGATTCCGGAGCGTTGCACGGTACGGTCACCCACAGGCGTCCCTCGTATTACCGGCAGGCAAATATAAGTAGGGGAAACCAAGTGCAAATCGTGACGGGATACACAGCGACAACTCATGAGCTTTCAGTGACGAAGATAGCGCGGAACCGGCTCAGAGGATGTTCTGCCGACCGGCGATACGCTTGAGGATCTAGGAGTACCCGGAAAAACGGCTATGCGTCCTCGAATGACTTAAAGCGATGGCAAACAGCCTGTGTTTGCCGAGCCGCATACTGCTTTGGGGCTGCCGCCCAAGTCGTGTCTGGTCTTCTCTCGTTTTCTACGGTCGTGAAACATCCTTCCCATCTGCTCGCCCTTCCTTAAACACACCATGAACGCGCGCCTATTCGCGTGCATAGAAATATCTATGGAACACTAAGCATATTATATACCTAACCTAATTTGTAGAGTAGCACCGTCCATTTAGATTGAAGAGTGCCATATCGGTTCTTCTCAATGCCCAGACACTCGTGTAAACAGGCTTTCCAGGTCGAGCGAGGCCAGCTTCTCAGCGACAGATATGTTTGGTTACGATATGTAGTATAATACGCTCAGTGTTCATGATACTTCAGTCAGGAAATCTTTGCTTCAATCAACATATTTAGTGATAATGCATTTATGCCCGCACTATATCGACCACTGCTCATAGTTACCACATTAGCCACTTCACTCCTCATCCTGCTGGTATTCTCGTACTCCGCTCGCGCGCAAAACGCGAATAACAGTGATGCGCCGAGAAACCTGAGGGTCGAATCCGCAGAGACCGGAATACTGCTCACATGGGACGCGCCCGCCGTGGACGCCGCCTCGGTCACCGGCTACCGCATCCTTCGGAGGAATACCGAGAAATACAGGAACTTCGGTGTCCTGATCAAGAACACCGGCAAGACCAAGACCACATTTCTCAATCGCACCGTGAGTCACGACACGCGCTACGCATATCGCGTGCAGGCGTTGCGAGGTGGTGAAGTCTCAGTAGCGTCCAATACTGCCGCCATGAGGTATAGGAGGCATTCCACCGCAACGCCCACACCTACACCCACGCCGACCGCAACTGTGACACCGACTGCCACGCCCACCGCGACCTTCACACCAACTCCAACATCCACGCTCACGCCTACTGCCACCTCTACCACGACTCCCACGCCCACCCCGACATATAGCCCTACTGCAACGCCTACCGCAACTACCACAGCAACCGGCACGCCCACGCCGACGGCCACACCCAGACCCGCGCCAAGGAATCTCAGGCTGCAGAGCACGTCTAGCGGGATACTGCTCACCTGGAACCCGCCCGCAGAGCACGCCGCATCGGTAACCGGCTACCGCATCCTGCGCCGAAACGCTGACAGGTATGCGTATCTTGGAATCCGAGAGCGGAATACCCGCAGCACTGACACCTCATACCTCGATACTAGCGTCAGCAACAACACGCGCTTTGAGTACCGCGTAATAGCTCTGCGCGGGTCCGAGGAGTCAGCCCGCTCGAATTCCGCCCTCTTGAGGTACAGGAGGCCGGCAACCGCTACGCCGACTCCGACGCCCACGTCGACGTTCACGCCTACCTCAACGCCAACCGCTACATTCACTCCAACGGCAACGCCATCTGCCACTCCCACCGCAACGGCAACCAGTACGCCAACGCCCTCGCCGACACCAACAGCCACGGCAACCGCAACATTCACTCCGACGGCAACCAGCACACCCACGCCCACCGCCACACCCAGACCTGCGCCAAGGAATCTCAGGCTTCAGAGCGTAGAAACTGGGATACTGCTCACCTGGGACGCGCCCGCCCAACACGCCGATTCGATAACCGGCTACCGTATCCTGCGCAGAAATCCTGATAGGTATGCGTATCTTGGAATCCGAGAGCGGAATACCCGCAGCACTGACACCTCATACCTCGATACTAGCGTCAGCAACAACACGCGCTACGCTTATCGCGTACAGGCTCTACGTGGAAATGAAGTCTCCGACAGGTCGAATTCCGAAATCTTGAGGTACAGAAGGCCCGCGACCGCCACACCTACAGCAACACCGACGCCTACCCCGACGGCCACAGCTACTAGTACGCCTACGCCAACGGCCACCGCGACGCCGCGGTCTGTTAACCGAAGAAGCGTCCCGCCGCCCAGATTAGAGAAGGTAACGCCCACTCCTGAGACGGTTGACCCGCCCATTTCCCAGCGGCAGGTATCCGAGGAGCCAAGGATTCTGGTTGAAAACGAATACAGCAGCACTCTTGGGACTCTTTTATCCGGTGACGTCCACGCGCAGGGGTTCACGACAGGGACGGCAGCGTCTCGCCTGACCGGCGTTGTAATTTACGCCTTTCCCCGGTCCGCTGCCAGGAACCTCAGCCTCAGCATAAGTAAAGCCACTACATCGGGACAACCCGGCAGCACCCTATATTCACTTATAACTCCTACCAATATCCAATCTTCGCTCAGCGAGCTGGACGTTCTCTTTACTGCACCTGAGGACGCCTCCCTGGAGGCAAATACACAGTATTTTGTTCATCTGACGACTACGGCCACCATTGACCTCGGTCATGCCTCCAGTTCGGCCGAGAGCGCTTCAGGCCTTGCAGGTTGGAGCATCGCCGACAACAGCCAGTCCTACGATGGCAGCACCTGGGCAGCGGCAGATTCAGCTCGTGTCTATGTGATTACCGTAATGGGTGTCGCTGAAGACGAGGCAGAGCCCGACAGGGAATCAACGCAGACATCATCTGCAATCTCGCTGGGATACTCCAGAGCCGCGGGCGAGTCCCCTTATGTCAGCGCATCCATTGACGATACGGACGACATTGACTGGTTCACCACAGGCCTTCTGTCCATCGACGCCGGAGCCAGGTACAGGGTCGATATCAGGCCATCGTCAGTTGCAGACTCACGCGGCCTTCGCGTGAGGGCATTCTACGCCGAGTACAGGCCACTCCGCTCTGAGGATGTTTTTGTCGAACTGGAAAGGCTAGACGGCCCGGTGGATGGGGTGTATTCCTACTACGTCAGGCCCACGAAGCAATCCGGCCCCTACATCGAGGTGTATGACCTCCTCGGCACCACCGCCGACTACGAGATCCGCTTCGTCAACGACCCCGACATGACGTGGAACGGCACCGAGGTACTGAGTAACGACCTGCCCCACGACGACACGACCTGGGCGACGGTGGTCGTTGACGATGGCTCGCACGAGCTAGGTGTGTACAACTATTACGACGATCATGACTGGTTCAAGGCGGAGTTCGAAGCAGGGGTGACTTACATCATGCTCACGGGCCCGCCAGACGATAGGGTTTTCACGCCGGACATAGGCACCGTGATACGGCTATACGATTCTGAGGGCAATCAGCTGGCGATCGGGTATGGCAACTCGCGCGTCGTGATTAACGAGTTGACTTACACCGTTCCCGCAGGAGAGGGCGGAACCTACTTCGTTGATGTCTCATACGCCAACTTCCAGGACGACCCTGACGCGCTCGCTCTACTCGGCCTGACCCAGGGCTTCGAAACAGACTCCTCGCCTTTCATCAGTTCGCGGTACAAATTGCAGGTGAAAATCAAGTCGGATGGCGATTAGTAGCCGCATGGTAAGGCCACGCTTCAGCCGGCAATGCGCGCATCACCTCGTCCGGGAACGACCACATCGACCGCATAGCACTGTCATGCGGTCTGCCGTCCATCGCGAAGCTGCTGCCGCAATACGCGACGCACCGCTCCAGCGCACCGATGACCGCGCGCTCCAATAGTGCCGTCTCGGTTCTTCTCAATTGCCAAACGCTGGTGTAAAAGAGAAGCCCGTCGATACGAACTGCTCTTTCCCGTGTCAATCGTAGTCACCCCCATTCACCCTTCTATGAGGTATCAATTTGTTCACCGGACTTCATTTCAAGCCACTACTTTTCGCCTCTGCAATTATTGCGGCGGTCGTCGCGCTGTCGATTTTCACCTTTTCCGCGCGCGCACAGAATGCCGACTCCGGCGATGCGCCAGGAAACCTGCGACTCGAATTCACCGCGAGCGGGATGCTCCTATCCTGGGACGCCCCGGCCCAGGACGCAGAATCAGTTACCGGCTACCGCATTATGCGAAGAGACCCTGATTTCAGGAGGAACCTCAGGGTACTGGTAAGTGATACTGGCAACACGGAGACCACTTATACCGACACCACCGTCGCAAACGGCAAGCGCTATATATATCGTGTTCACGCGCTGAGAGGCGATGAAGTCTCCGCCGAGTCAGATGGCGCCCGGAAGAGGTACAGCCGGCCCACACCCGCCACGCCTACCGCGACACCAACGGCAACGCCCACCCCGGGAAGATCCGTCCCGCCTCCTACGAAGGAGAAAGTCGGAGACGATCCGGACGATCCCCCCGTCGCAGCACGGCAGTCCGGGACAAATGGAAGGATACTTGTCTCCAACACCGGCGCCGCCGACACATACTACAACCACCAATCCTCTGAAGTAAGCGCGCAAGGATTTACGACGGGTGCCGCATCCTACACTCTGACCGGCATCGAGTTGCCAATATACTTCTTTCTAAGTACGCAGACCATGAGCTTCGACATCAGCGAAGCCACAAGCACGGGACAGCCCGGCGAATCCATCTATGAGCTTTCATATTCATTTCCGTTAACCGCCGGCACGGTGACGCTCTTCCTTGCCGCGCCGGAGGGGGCAACACTAAAGCCGAATACCGAGTACTTCCTTCACATAGACGGCGGCTTCGTGCTGATCAATGAGACGACCAGCAAAGCGGAAGACGCCACCGGTCTGACAGGCTGGAGCATCGCCGACAATCGCTGGTCCTACGACGGCACCACCTGGACAAGCTCCGACTCTAATGTTTACGAGATCTCTGTCAGAGGCGAAGTAAAGGTGGAGCCTGACAGGGCGGGTCAGAGCGAGTCCACAGCAGTCCAACTCGATTACTCCAGGCACACCGGAGAGTCGCCCTTCTCAAAGGAATATGTGAACGCCGGAAGCGATGTGGACTGGTTCAAAACGGCCTTCTTTATGGACAATGGCGCAAGGTACAGGATCGACATCGACCCTGAAAGCCTTACCAACGACGACGATCTTCAGGTGAGCGCGTTCTATATCGACTATCCCAACGACCACTCGCGGGACGAATTCCTCGAACTGGAGAAGTTAACCGACCCTCCGGAGGGCTTAATCTCCTACCACTTCAATCCAAGTCGGCCTCACGGCCCGTACATCAAGGTCTGGGCCGACAACGACACCACGGGCGAGTACAGGATACGCGTCGTCTCTGACCCTGTCATGACATGGGAAGGCTCAGAGGTCCTCAAGGCTGACCTGCCGCATGACGACACCACCTGGGCGACGGTGACGATTGGCACCAGCCAGACAGGCGTGTACCACTATTACGACGATCACGACTGGTTCGCCGTCGAACTCGAAGCGGACGAGAATTATGAGATCGTTACGACCCCGCCCGACTCCTGGCTCACGACGCCGGACGTGGGCACAGCGCTGAGGCTGTACGACTCCGATGGCGACCTGCTGGATATCCACTACGCAAACTCGCGACTTAGCAGTGCAAGTATCGCCTACACCGTTCCCACAGGAGAAGGGGGAACCTACTACGTCGACGTCTCATACGCCAACTACCAGGACGACCCCGATGCACTTGACGCCCTCGGCCTGACAGAAGGCTTCGAAACCGGCGGTTCGCCCTTCATCGGCTCCCTGTACCACTTCACAGTGTCCGAGTAGGATTAATCAGCAGCAATGGCCACGGTTGCATAAGCACAGTTCGTTGAATGAAAGCAACTATATTCCTAGAATTAAGTATCCAATAAATTGTAAATCATGGTGGATTAAAGTATCATGCACTTCTGAACCATACTCCGTATTAGGATACATGAGTGCTTTCAAATACTCGACTCCGACCGTTGTTTTTAGTTGTAATAGTAACCATATCACTCCTGGTTCTAGTGGTATTCAGATACTCGGCACTCGCCCAGGACACCGAAGCCGGCGATGCGCCGAGAAACCTGAGATCCCAGTCTACTGAGAACGGTGTCCTGCTCACATGGGACGCACCAGCCGAGGACTCCGAATCAGTCACCGGCTACCGCATCTTACGCCGAAATCCTGACAGGTACGGGTTCCTTGGAATCCGGGTCGGAAATACCCGCAGCACTGACACCACATACACCGACACTTCTGTCAGCCATAGAACGCGCTATGTGTACCGCGTGCGGGCGATGCGTGGAGAAGAACAATCCGCAATGTCGGATTACGTCCTCTTGAGATACAACCGTCCCGCGACTGCCACGCCAACGCCTACCGCAACGGCTACCGCTACACTCACACCAACTATCACCGCTACCGCTACGCTCACACCTACCGCGACTGCCACTTACACGCCCTCGCCCACACCGACACCTACTGCTACCGCCACACTCACCCCGACTGCGACTGCCACTTACACGCCCACGCTTACACCGACGGCCACTGCCTCGCCCACACCGACAGCCACTGCCACCGCTACACTCACGCCAACGGCAACCGCTACCGCTACATCCACACCGACAGCTACACCCGGAGCCGCACCAAGAAATCTGACGCTCGTGAGCGCGGATAGCGGAATGCTCCTCACTTGGGACGCGCCAGCCGAAGACGCCGAATCCGTGACCGGCTATCAGATTAAGCGCAGAGATCCAGATTACAGGAGATACCTCAGGACGCTGGTCGAGAATACCGTCACCACCGCGACAACATACATCGACACCACCGTCAGAAACGGCAGGCGCTACGTGTACCGCGTGCTTGCGCTGCGCGGAGAGGAAGTTTCCGCAGAGTCGGCTCACGCCCTCAGGCGGTACAGCATACCCCCTACCGCCACGCCGACTCCCACACCGACATTCACGCCCAGCCCTTCTCTCACGCCAACTCCAACTGCGACTGCGACTTATACGCCCACGGTAACTCATACGCCTACCCCAACTGCGACTGCGACTCATACACCCACGGTAACTCATACGCCTACCCCAACTGCGACTGCAACTTATACGCCCACGGTAACGCATACGCCTACCCCCACGGCAACCGCGACCGCAACTCCAACACCGACACCGACTCCCCGCAATGTCGCTAGAATAGTCCAGCCACCTGAGATGGACAAAGATGAAGATGAGCCGGAGGACCCGCCCAACACCGTCCGGCAAAACGTCAGAGCCGATGAAAGGGTACTTGTTGAAAACCTCGTCACTGGTCACTTGTTGCAAACCTCATCGGATAGAGATTACGCGCAGAGCTTCACTACCGGGCCGGTGCCGTATCGGTTGACGGGTGTGTCGCTCAATCTCCGCATAGAGAATCGCAGTCAGAGCTTCAGCGTCTCAATAAGCGAAGCCACTAGCACCGGACAGCCGGGAAGCACAGACTATGCCCTTCAATCTCCGACAAGATTCATTCTCTCCAGGACTGAACCTACCTTCTTCACCGCGCCGGATGACACAATCCTGAAGGCAGATACCCAATATTACGTGCATATAAACGTGGATTTAAACATAGACCCGAGCAAGGCGTTCATTGCCTACGCGGAAGACAACACGGAGAGGGGGACAAGCCTCAATGGTTGGAGTATCGCCAACAACTACTGGGTCTATGAAAGTGGCTCCTGGACGGCGGCGGCTACGGATGTTGTCCTTGGGTTGACCGTGAAGGGAGTTGAGGCATACCCCATCCAACCCGATAGGGCAGGAGAGCACACATCCACAGCGCTCCGGTTGGACTACTCCAGGTACACCGGCGAGTCGCCCTTTGTGCGCGAATACGTGAACACAGCGACCGATGTGGACTGGTTCGGAACAACTCTCTCATTCGACGCCGGCGCGAGACACAGGATCGATATCAGACCGCTAAACCTGACCGACGAAGCCGACATTCGGGTGAGCGCCTTCTACGCCGACTTTCCGCACGACCACTCGATGGACGACTTCCTCGAAGTGGAGAAGCTGACCGACCCGCCCGATGGCTTGATCTCCTACCATGTCGTCGTCACCAACAACTACGGCCCCTACATCAAAGTCTGGGCGGAAAATGGCACAACCGGCGCATACGAGATACGCATCGTCTATGACCCAGCCAAGAACTGGCATATTGACGATCCAGACATGGAGTGCTCTGATGAGGACCCAGCCGCGAAATGCCCTGTTGATCGCTCTGAGGAATGGCGGGGCGGTGATGTTTCCAAGGGCGACCTGCCGCACGACGACACAACCTGGGCAACAGTGGAGCTTGGTGAGTTTCAGGAGGGCGTTTACGACTACTACGACGATCACGACTGGTTCGCCGTGGAACTCGAAGCGGACAAGACTTATGTGATTGCCACAGTACCGCCCGACGAATGGCTCACCGTCCCGGATATGGGCACCGCGCTAAGGCTCTACGACTCCAATGGCAACCAGCTGGAGATTGACTACGCTAACTCACGCCTAGAGGAAGCCTCAATTGAATACGCGGTCCCAGTCGGAGAAGAGGGGACCTACTACATCGATGTCACATACGCCAACTTCAGCGACGACCAGGACTTTCTCGATGCGCTCGGCATAACTGAAGGCATCGAGAGATCATCGCCCTTCACCAACTCCCGCTATGGTCTCGTAATGTCCATAAAGGAATAGGCCAAACCGGCATTCATAGCCCGATGATGGAATTACGAAGATCCCGAAGCAGTAAGCGCGACTAAGAGTTCCGTGCTGAGGCGCGCAGGCTATCCGCAAAGCGCGGCATCACCTCGTCCGCGAACAGCTGCATGGAGCGCATCACCTTGTCGTGCGGTATGCCGCCCATCGCGAAGTTGCAGCCGAAGTACTCGACGCCCTGCGCGCGCAGCTCCGCTATCTTCGCGGCGCACTGGTCGGGCGTGCCGATGAACGCGCGGTTGTCGCTGATGTAGTCGAAGCTCAGGGGCAGTTTGGTGCGCTCGCTGCGCCATGCATCGATGCTGTACGGCACCTCGCTGCTCTCGCTGAAGTTGCGCCGCCACTGCATGATGTCCAGTATCCAGTTGATGTGCGCTGCCGAGTCCTCGCGCGCCTGTTCCTCCGTCTCCGCCACGTAGAAGTACCGGAAGAACGGCACATCATCAAGAGTCGCGTCCCCGCCCGCATCGGCTGACAGCGCGAGATAGCGCCGGCACAGGTCCAGTGACTGCTGCGTGTCCTGCACCACCGCGATGCAGAGCTTGTAGCCGTTGTTCACCAGGAACTCAAGCGTCGCCTGCGTGTACGATGCCGCGATGTAGATGGGCGGGTGCGGCGCCTGCAGCGGAGGCGGCACGAGGTTCAGCTTGTTCAGCGTGTAGAACTCGCCCGCGTGCGAAAACTCCGGCGTCGTCCACAGCCCCTGCACGATGCGCACGCTCTCCCGGAAGCGCGCATGCGCCTCCTCCTCGTCCACCCCGAATCCCCCGTACTCGTAGCCGAATGTGCCGCGCCCGAAGCCCACATCCAGCCGACCGCCGCTCACGCAGTCCAGCGTCGCCGTATCCTCCGCAAGCCGTATCGGGTTGTGCAATGTAGGTATGAGCACGCCCGTGCCCAGCCGTATGCGCTCGGTGCGCGACGCTATCGCAGCCGCCAGCACGAGCGACGAAGACCCCAGGCTATACCGCGAGAAGTGGTGCTCCGCGATCCAGACGCTATGGAAGCCAAGCTCCTCGCCAAACACCGCCTGCTCCACGCACTCAGCGAACAGCCGCGCCGGTTCTTCGCCCTCCGGCCACGGCACATGTGTAAATAGTCCGAATTTCATTCTGACCTATACACCACCACGCCATCCTGCAGAGCGGGCTTGATTATCAGGGAATGGCTGTCCTTGTAGCGTTCAACATCCTCCGATGAAACCACTAGCGCGTCGACGGCGACACCAACACCTTGCATCTCGCCATATATTCGAGACATCACTGTGAGCGCGTCTTCGTCATCCTTGATGATGAGCAGGTCAACGTCGCTGCCGTGTCCAGAATCACCACGCGCAGCAGAGCCGAATAAAATAACCCTCTTCGGTGCTGCCACATCGACAATGCGCTCGATGATTGTTTCTAGTTTTGCCTGCTCAACCATGTCTTTTCCTTGGGCCTCGTCTTGCCTTGATCCTTGCAATCGATTGTACAGCAATTTGTCCTGTTCATCCCCTTCATCCATCCATGTTACCCTTTCCAAAACTCTTCTCAGAATCCACCGGAGGCAATCGCAATGTCCATTCAGGCGGTCATAGCTCAGGCACAGGAGTACCTGCGCGCTCAGAACATCAGCGGCTGGCTGCTCTACGACTACCGCAACATGAACCCCATCTTCTGGGACACCGTTGGCAATATCGCCAACGTAACGCGCCCGTGCTGGCTGTGGATCGCAGCGGACGCACCGCCGCGACTGCTCGTAAGCTACGTCGATCAGGGGCGTTTCACCCACCTCGGCATCGACACGACTCTCTTCGTCAGCCGCCAGGACATGACCGCCAGGCTAGGCGACATGCTGGCATCCGCGGACCGCATCGCCATGGAATACTCGCCGCAGGGCGCACTGCCGCGAGTCTCGCGCATTGACGCCGGCACACTGGAACTCGTTCGCTCGTTCGGCGTCGAGGTCGTATCGTCCGCCGACCTGCTGCAGCACGCGACGCAGCGCTGGAACGGCGAGCAGCTCCAATCGCACCTCGCCGCCGCTGACGCGCTTGGCGACATCGTTCTGCAGGCGTTCCGGCGCATCGGCGACACCATAGACGAAAGCCCGACTGAATTCGACATCGCCGAGTTCATCCGCCAGCGCTTCATCGAAGAGGGCATGGTCGTCACAGACGGTCCCGTCGTCGCCGCCAACGCGCACGCCGCCGACCCGCACTTCGAGCCTACCGAGGAGAACTCATCAGTCATACGGCGCGGAGACTGGATCCTCATAGACCTGTGGACGCGCCAGCCGCACGAGGACGCCATGTTCGCCGACATCACATGGACGGCGTACGTGGGGGACAGCCCGACTTCTCGCCATCGGCAGGTCTTCGACGCGGTAATCGGAGGACGCGATGCCGCAGTGGAGATGCTTGAGCAGGCACACCGCAAGGGCAAGACCCTGGAAGGCTGGCAGCTTGACGCCGCCGCGAGGGAGTACATCACGCAGGCGGGCTTCGGCGACTACTTCAACCACCGCTTAGGACACAGCCTCGGACGCGAGGTCCACAGCAACGCCGTCAACCTCGACGGCTGGGAAACACACGACACGCGCCAGCTGATACCGGGCATCGCCGTCACCATTGAGCCGGGCATCTACCTACCCGGCGAGTTCGGCGTGCGCTCCGAAATAGACCTGTTCATGGGCGACAGCGGCCCCCGCATTACGACCCAGGTGCAGCGCGATGTGGTGCTGATCGACTGCTGACAAGGCTAACATCGATGCACAGGTAGACATGATTTTGAGTCTAGTTCACAAGGATAGGTGTTACCAGAACGCCACGAGCGGGAACAAGGCGTTCACTCTCTGAATCGACGCGCAAGAACAATCCACCAAGCGTGTATCTACCCAGCGTTGCGTCGAAGTTGTCCTCGCCGAACACTACCCAAGTGTGCGTCTCTTCACCCTGACACCTGACTATTGCCTCCGCCATTCCCAATTCCACCTGCTCTCCATCGGTGTACTCAAAAGTCTCGTGAGTCGTGGGAACAATGCCCAGTCGCAACAGATCAGAAGCCGGGATGACTGTTGGCATCAAGCTGTCGTCCACCAAGACATCCATCGCCTCAAACTGCTGGCCTTGAGCATAGCCGATTTCTATCGTTACGGTAAGAGTCCCCACGGCTTATCCCCCATCCTGTCCATCGAAGTTGATTCCGCTAACCCCGATCCACCTTCGGTAGCCGCGTCAGCCCCAGCAGGATGGCCGCCCCAATCACAGCCACACCGCCATAGACGAAGGCGTCCGAGTTGCTGCCGAAGTCAACGATGACGCCGGCGATGAACGGCGAGAACGCGCCCAACAGCGACGCGCCGTATATCAGCGACACTACCGTGGACTGCGCCTCTCCCTCCGCCACATCCATTGCCGCCGCGATATATATGGCGTGCAGCGCATACAGGAAGGCTCCCATCGCCAGCGCGATTATGCCGAACTGGACGCCGGGCACGGTAATTTCAATCAGCACTATGTCGAACACCAGCGGAGCGTCCGTGGGCGAGAATTTCAGCGCGATCATCAGCAAGCCCAGAGCCGCTGTGCAGGGCACCAGCACCGCCTTGTGCCCGAGTCGGTCCGCCAGCCAGCCCATCGTGGGCTGCGCCAGTATCCCCACGAACTGGATGCTGGACAGGAACAGCCCGATGACCACGAATGATATACCCTGGTCTTCCAGCAGGTACACCGGCAGGAACGCCATCATCGCGCCCTGTCCCATGCTGCGCAGCGCCGTCGTCAGCACGAGCATCTGCATGCCCCTGCGCCGCAGCAGCCCGAACAGCTTGGAGAAGTAGTCGCGCAGAGATTCGGTCTCCACGCTCGCCGTCGGTATGCCGCGCATCATCAGGTAGATCAGCAGCCCAAAGACTATCGCCGGGCCTGCGCTGACTTTCAGCGCCTCACTCCATGTGAATGCGACGAGATAGGTGCCGGTAATCAGGCCCCCCGTGAGGATGGGGCCTACGAATTCGCCGACACTGCCGCCCGTGCCGTGCCACGATATGGCGAAGCTCCTCTTATCGGGGAACTTGCGCGACAGCGACGCAATCGCCGGCGAGTGGTACAGCGAAGGCCCTATGCCCACCAGCAGCATGGCGGCGAGCATCAGCAGGTAGTTCGGCGCAATCCCAAGCAGGAAGTACGAGATGCCCATCATGCTGAGCGAAATCAGCAGCATGACGCCCGAGCGGTTGGCGAACCTATCGCCAAGATAGCCAGCGACCATTGTCGTCGTGCCGCTCGTTACCTGCCCGGACGTGGACAGCAGCCCGTACTGCGTGGCTGTCAGTCCTGTGTCGTCCTTTATCGCCGTGAGAAGGACGGAGCGCAACCCGGAGTTATAAATGTGTTTGATGGCGTGCCCAAGCACGACCGTGATAGCTAGCCTGTTTCTGCCCTTCTTGATTTCCTCAGATAAGATTCCCGTGGTCGCCCGCTCGCCGACTTGCGTCAATGTAGTTCTCCCAATTCGTCAAAGTCGCAGCCAATCATAGCACACGCGCCCCTGCGGAATTCTCTTGCTAGGCCGTCTCTATCCCCCGCTAGCATCAGACCGGACAACGCCGCTAGTTCGCCGGGGTCCGCAACCGTGGCATCCGAGTCAACCCCATTACCGCCGCCGCCATGAGCACGGTCGCGCCGCCATACACGAAGGCGTCCGATGTGGTGCCCAGGTCCGCAATTACCCCTGCGAGAAATGGCGAGAACGCCCCAAGGAACGATGCCCCGTATATCAGCGACACCACGGTTGATTGCGATTCTCCCTGCGCCACATCCACAGCCGCCGCGATATATATCGCGTGCAGCGAGTAAAGGAACGCGCCCATTGCCAGTCCGACGATGCCGAACTCGATGCCGGGCAGTGCTACCGACACAGGGCCTACGGAGAATATGACTGGATTATCCGTAGGCGCGAATTTCAACGCAATCATCAGCAAACCTAGAGCTGCCGTCGTAGGCACAAGCACGACTTTGTGCCCGAACTTGTCCGCCAGCCAGCCCATGGCAGGCTGTGCCAGTATCCCTACAAACTGAATACCAGCCATGAATAGCCCGATGACTATCGCTGATATCGATTGGTCCTCCAGCAGGTACACAGGCAGAAACGCCATGATTGCGTCCTGCCCCATGCTCCGTAGAACGGTCGCCAGCACCAGAGCCTGCATACCCCTGTGCAGCAACAGTTTGGACAGAGCCGAAAAGTAGTCCCGCAGCGATTCTGTCTCACTACTCGCGGTCGGAATGCCCCGCATCATCAGATATATGAGCAACGCGAACACGAGCGCAGGTCCCGCGCTCAGTTTCAGCACATCGCTCCAGTGGAACGCCACGAAATATGTGCCTGTTATCAGACCGCCCGTGAGTACCGGTCCGACAACCTCGCCCACGCTGCCGCCTGTGCCGTGCCAGGATATGGCGAAACTGCGCTTGTCCGGGAACTTGCGCGACAGCGAGGCTATCGCCGGCGAATGGTAAAGCGAAGGCCCGATGCCCACCAGCAACATCACAGTGAACAGCAGCCAATAATTCGGCGCAATGCCAAGGAGGAAGTAGGAAATGCCCATCATGCTCAGCGAGATCAGCAGCATGATGCCGGAGCGGTTGGCGAACCTATCACCCAGGTAACCCGCGACCATCGTCGTCGCGCCACTTGTGACGTTCCCGGATGTGGAAAGCAACCCGAACTGCGCTCCGCTCAGCCCAAGGTCGGACTTCATCACCGCCAGCAAGATGGAATGTAATCCTGAGTTGTAGATGTGCTTGATGCCATGCCCAAGCACCACCGCAACCGCCAGCCTATTCCTACCGCGCCTGACTTCCTCGGGTACTGCTCCAACGCCCGATAACGCCACTAATTCCCCTCCATTGAAACAAGTCCAAAGGGAATAATAGCACAGTGCACGGAACAAATGTCCTGTGTGTCCTACGCTTCCGCGTCGGTTCGCTCATCAAGCAATTTCGCAAGTTCTCCAAGGTCCGCAACCGTGGCATCCGGCGTCTCCGCGTCATCTCGCGGCTGCTGCAATCGCCCCGCGCCCTGCAGAACTCGCACGGTCTGAAAGCCAAGCTCCTTCGCCGGGCGGATGTCGTTGTCCAGCCTGTCGCCGATCATCACAGCATCCCCAGGGGCGCACCCTGCCTGTTCCAGCGCCAGGTGGAATATCGCAGGGTCCGGCTTGCTGATACCCACATCGCCCGACGACACGCACACATCGAAGTAATGCAGCAGTCCATACCGCTCCAGCCGCTCGGTCGTACCCGCCGGCTGGTTGGCTATCACGCCGAGTTTGTATCGTCCAGCAAGCTGCTCAAGCAAGGGTTGTGTCTGCGGGTACGGCGATTCCAGTTCCTTCGGATACCTGCCGGAAGATCGCACGAACCCGATCACATCCTCATCATCGGTGAAGGCAAGCAGCAGGCTCCTGAACGGGTTGGGATCGAAGCGAGCGGACGCAGCCTCCATCGCATCACGCAACTCTTCCGCAGAAGCGTCTATGCCGCGCTGCCGCAGAGAATCGGACACCTGGCCCAGCCGCCCCATCGCAGCCGCATCCTCGTTGAGCAGTGTGTACCCAAGATCGAAGAACAACCAGCGAACGCTCTCCAGCCTCAATCCCATCCCGTCAGACTCCGTTCGCAGGTCGCACATTCCCCTCAGCGTCCGCCTCCAGCAGTGCGTAGAAGTCGTAGCCGCGCTTTCGAAGTTCGTCACTGCCGCCCTGGTGCCTATCAATGATCGTAAGCACCTTGACCACCTCGCACCCGGCGTCCTCCACCGCCTCGATCGCGTGAAACAGGCTTCCCCCCGTGCTGCATGAGTCGTCCACGACCGCAACCCGCGACCCCGGCACAAGAGGACCCTCGATAGCGCGCTGTCCGCCGTGCCCCTTCGTCTCCTTGCGCACTATCAGTCCGGGCATCGGCGCGCCCTCATCCTGGTAGCTCATCAAGGAGACTGCGGCGACTATAGGATCGGCGCCCAGCGTCGGGCCCGCGATGGCGGTGGCGCCGCTGTCTCGCACCACCGGAAGGAAGGCGCGCGCCACATAATGCGCGCCCTTTGGGTCCAGCGTGACTATGCGCCCGTCGAAGTAGTACGAACTCGTACCGCCCGCCGACAGCTGGAATTCTCCAAACATCAGCGCGCCCTTCTCTTTAGCAAGCTCCAGTATGATTTCAGCGTCAGTGTTGCCCATAAATACCTCGTGTCGGTGAACCAAATCGCGGCTCCGCCCTAGAATATCCTGTCAATCTCAAGCGTGAACCCCTGCAGCATAGGCGAAACCACAGTCTGCCCCTCGCCATAAATGCCCGCGACCTTGTAATCGCCGTCTTCCAGCGTCAGAACAAGCACATTCTTAGCGTCGGTATCTGCCAGCCAGTATTCGCGCACGCCGTGCCGCGCATACAGTGTGCGCTTCAGCGTCCTGTCGCGCTGCGCCGTCGATGGCGACAGGATTTCAATGACCAGATCTGGAGCGCCGCGTATGTTGTCTTCGGTGATGATATTCGACCGCTCGTTGCTCACAAAAAGAATATCCGGCTGCACCACATCCGTATCTGAAAGCACTACATCATAAGGCGCGTGGAAGACATTACCAGAATCGTTCTCTTTAACGAATGTGATAAGTAGGAACTCAATCTCTAGCGACGTTACTTGGTGCGCGGTTCTCGGCGCAGGTACCATAATCAAATCACCATCTATTAAATCGTAACGCTTGTCTTCAGGCGTGTGCTTGTAGTCTTCGTATGTGAACTTGACGACTCGCCTCTGCGTTGCCATTTCTTTGGACACTCCCTTCCAGGGCATTGGCGTGTGAGGAACCAGGATACTCAGATTGTACACCAACGGACTGCGTGCAAGACTCCGAGTCTCGCACGCTTGGAGGTTCAATCGGCAGGAAGATACAGCCCGTTTTCTTCGATATACCGCTCCACCGCGGCCGGCACGCGATACCGGACCGACTTGCCCTCGGACACTCGGCGCCGTATTTCCGTGCCGCTGATGTCAATGATCGTGCTGTCAACCAGCCTCATGCGACCGGATGCCCCCGGTATCGCTGCGTTCAGCACGCTGGGATCGAGAGATGCCCCCGGACGAGCCATCCCCACCACGCTTGCAAGCTCAAAGAGACGGCGAGGCTGGTGCCACCGGTCTATCTCGCGCAGCGCGTCCACGCCCAGGATCACGACGAGATCAGCGTCCTCATGCTGGTCGCGAAGCTCCGCAAGCGTATCCACGGTGTAGCTCGGTCCGCTGCGCTCAATCTCGACGGCTGACACATCGAAGCACGGGTTATCCGCGACGGCAAGACGCACCATAGCAAGCCTGTGGTGTGCCTCAGTAATTTGCCTATACGACTTGAACCACGGCTGCCCAGCCGGGATGAAAAGCACCTTATCAAGTTCCAGAGCGGCAAGCGCGTCCTCAGCGACGATGAGATGTCCCATGTGAATGGGGTCGAATGTGCCGCCGAACACACCGATACGCACGCCTACTCCCACTCCCACTCCACTTCTCCGAAGCGCACGGTGTCGCCTGGCCCCGCGCCCGCTTCCTCCAGCGCCCGCACAACTCCGGCCCTCTGCAGGTATCCCAGAAACTGCACTCGCGCATTCCAGTCATCTTCGTTCAGCAACGCAGCTATCCGCACCGCCCGCCGCGCCTGCACAATGAACACATCGCCGCGCTTGCGTACCAGAACCGTCTCCCTGCGAGGCTTAGGCCGCAGCACAGGCAAGTCGCCGTCGTCCCTCACTTCAATGCCACTGATATCTGAGCCACTAATAACAGAGCCATCCAGAGTTGGCGCGATTTCCGAAACAGGGTCATCCACATCCACCGAATCCAGTGCAACCAGCACGCTGTCCAGCAGTCCGTCAATTCCGCTGCCGGTCGCCGCGGATACGAAGTGCAAAGTGCCGGCACCTTCCGGCAAGTCTTCCCGTCGCCCGCGCAGCCGCCCCCTGGCAGACTCACCCCGTTCACTCGCTGACACTAGGCCGTACTCATCAGCGAACATCTCCTCAAGAAGCTCCGCTACCTCCGACACCTCAGTTATGTCCATCTTGTTGATGGCTATCACCTGCGGCTTAGCTGCAAGCTGCTCGTTGAACGCCTGCAGCTCGCTGTTAATCTGCAGATAATCGCGCAGCGGGTCCTCAGCAGACCCGTCTATCATGTGGACCAGCACGCGCGTCCGTTCCACATGTCGCAGGAAGTCGTGCCCAAGTCCCACACCCTCATGCGCCCCTTCTATGATCCCCGGGATATCCACCATCACGAAAGTCTGCCGTCGCTGCTCCACGACACCCAGCACAGGCTCCAGCGTCGTGAACGGGTAGTTCGCCACTTTGGGCCGCGCCGCGCTCACAACAGATAGCAGGCTAGACTTCCCCGCGTTCGGCAGACCGATGATGCCCACATCCGCAAGCAGCTTCAGCTCAAGCCGGAGATTCAGTGATTCTCCCCGCTCGCCCTTTTCAGCCAGCAAAGGATACTGGTTCGTTGCCGATGCAAAGTACGCGTTGCCTCGTCCGCCGCCGCCGCCATGCGCAAGCTCCACAGTCTGCCCGGGAGTCGTCAGGTCTGCCAGAAGAAGCGGCGGCTCCGAGTCCGCGACCCAGACCTGCGTCCCGACGGGCATGCGTATGATGACATCCTCTCCGTCAGCGCCATGCTTCAGCGCAGAAGCGCCATCGGCACCGTTCCCCGCGATGAAACGGCGTTCATATCGAAATGCGAGGAGAGTGTTTATGTTCTCGTCACACACTGCGATGACATTTCCGCCACTTCCACCGTCCCCTCCATCCGGGCCTCCGCGAGGCACAAACTTCTCGCGTCTCCCTCTGACGACTCCGTCGCCGCCATTGCCGCTACTTATGTGGATAAATACTTGGTCAATCATTTTTCAGGTATCCAGTAATAGCAACAATAATAGAGTGGATGCTGTGGATAGACATTTGAGATGGCAGGTGTCATATAGCGGCGATGCGGTAACGGCTTTTGCGCTGCGTCCAACCGTGATTCCTGCGTCCACGTGATTTTATCACAGCCCCATGTCGATATCGCGTGGCTTGGTGTGCATAACCCTGAGGTCGCTGTGGATAGAACTTTTCTTGAATAATTCCAACCATATAAAAGACACACTTGTACACATATTGGGCGACTTATCAACGATTATCGGCGAGTTATCCACATAACGAGGCGCAGAATGGTTATCCATTGAATAGCCAAGATATAAGAACCGAACGGAATGGATGGTCAAGTCCCATCCATGTCACCCTACCGCGGCAAGCGTCTCGCGCACGGTCAGAATGTCCCTCCGCAGCTTGGCGTCGGCATTCTGGTAATTCTCGATCGTCTTGCAGCCGTGCAGCACAGTGGAGTGGTCCTTGCGCCCGAGCGCGCGCGCTATCGCAGTCGAGCCCATTGCCGCATCCTCGCGCAATATGTACATCGCAACCTGGCGTGCCAGCGCAGTCTTCTTGTCGCGCTTGGGCCCGCAAAGCGTTGTCTTGTCCACACCGAAGTGAGCGGATACGGCGTCTATCACTTCTCGCTCGGAAGGCTGGCGGCGTTCGCGTGCCTCCTGTGTGTCCGCGATCACCTGCCGCACCAACTCCGCATCCAAGGGCCGCTGCATCAGGTCGGAGTACGCGACTACGCGGTTGAGGCTGCCTTCGAGTTCGCGGATGTTGCGGTATATGCGTGCCCCGAGCAGTTCCAGCACCTGGCCGTCCACCTTCACGCCCATCTGCTCCGCCTTTGCGCGCAGGATGGCGAGCCGTGTCTCAAGGTCGGGCGGCTGAATGTCCACCACCAGTCCGCCGCTCAGCCGCGAACTTATGCGCTCCTCCAGAATCTTCAGCGAGGACACGGGGCGGTCGCTCGTGATGACAATCTGGCGGTTGGACATGTGCAGCGCGTTGAAGGTGTGGAAAAAACCCTCCTGCGTCTGCTCCTTGCCGATGAGAAACTGGATGTCGTCCAGGAGCAACAGGCCGGCGCTGCGGTATCGCTGCCTGAATTCTTCCGTCTTGCCCTCGCGGATGGCGCGGATGTACTCGTTGGTGAACTCCTCCGTTGTAGCGTATATCAGGCTCATGCCCTTGGCGATCGCCTGACTTCCGATTGCGTGCAGCAGGTGCGTCTTGCCCAGCCCCACATCCGAGTACATCACCAGCGGGTTATAGACATTGCCCGGATTGTCCGCCACGGCGCGCGCCGCCGCATGCGCCAGCTCGTTCGACTTGCCCACAACGAACCGGTCGAAGGTGTAGCGGCTGTTCAGCGAAGGTGGAGGAGCGACAACAGCGGCCGGTTGGGCCGTCCCTGCCGTCACTGTAAGAGTTTGCTCGCTCTCGCCCGCCACGGCAGGCGTTTCGGATTCCACGCTCTCAGATATGCTCGATTGCGTCACCACCTGGAATCGCACCGATGTCGGCTCCCCGATGACATGCTCAATGGCGCGCTCGATGAGCGGGTACATCCGGTGTTCCAGCATCTCGGCGATGAAGGCGTTTGCCGTGCCGACGATGAATTCGCCGTCTCTGTGCGCCACGCCTTCGGTATCCCTAAGCCAGGTCTCGAAGGCAGGGCGGGCGACTTGCAGTTGCAACTCTCCTAGCGCTGCGTCCCATATCTGGCCGGGCTTCTGGGTGCGGCTGGACAATCGCTTATCCTCTCTCATCCAAGCGTTCTGCTATGCTGATATAAGCGCAAAGATCGTCCAAGGACGGCTGCAAAATGTCGGATGCATTTGAAGGTATCCGCCTATAATATTGCTGCGAAAACCCCGCCGCAACATGTCAAATGTTTCAATAAACTCCCAAAAAACCCATGACTTGCATCAATAGGCAATAGAGGCAATTTTGAGCAATTTTCAGAAACCGTTAATGGAGCGTTAAACTTCGTTGAGGCGATTTATCAGCATTTATGGATAAAAAACGGACAGGCTGGAGAGGCTTATTTTTCCTCCCTAGCCTGCCCTTGTTTGCTACCCTTAACCTGCTCTAGAACATCCTGAACGGCATGTCCTTTTCGGCGTCGTCGGTGACTATCTCCAACAACGCCGCCTGTCCGCCTTCAACGATGCCCGCGCACCGCTGCACAGCGCTGATGACATCCTCCGGCCGTGTTACGCGCTCGCTGTGCGCTCCCAGCGCCTCCGCCATCATAACGAAGTCGCCGCCTGTGGTCTTTGTGCCGTAAAGCTCGTGCGCCGTGGCGAAGTGCTCCGGCCTGTATATGCCCATGGACGAGTTGTTGAGCACGACGGTCAGGATCGGGATATTCTCGCGCACCGCCGTCTCGAGGTCCGTCCCGACCATGCCGAAGCCGTAGTCGCCGATGACATTCACGCACAGCCTTTCCGGCGCCGCCAGCTTGCTCCCCATCGCCGCGCCCAGGCTGTATCCAAGCTGCGTTGACTTGCCCCACGCGATGAAGCCGCGCGGCGTAACCGTCTTGTAGAACGGGATCATCTGGTCGCGCGGGCTGCCGGAGTCGTGATTCATTATCGTATTCTTCTGGTCAATCGCCTTCGACAGGTCGTTCAACGCCCTGTACGGGTTGATGGGCGTCGCGTCCGAGTGCATCTTCGGCAGCCATTCCTGCATCCACTCTTCGCGCACAGCCTTGATCTCGCCCGCAACATCACCGCGCTCCACACGCTCGCTACCGTGTTCCGCAAGCATCGCCTTTATCTCGTCGATGAGCTGCCGCATCACCAGCTTGGCGTCGCCGATCACCGCCACATCGGGAGAATAGTCCTTGTTCACATCGTTCTCGTCATTGGTGACATGCACGAGCACCTTGCTGTCGAATAGGTTCGCGCCGTAATGCAAGCGCGTGAAACTGCACCCGATGCCGAACACCACATCCGCCTTGTCCAGATAATGCACGACCATGCCCGTCGTCGTGCTGGAGCGCGTGCCCAGCGAAAGCGGGTGGTCCTCACGGAACGCGCTCTTGCCCGCCATCGAGGTCATCACCGGCGTCTGCGTCAGTTCCGCCAGCTCCTGCAGCTCTTCCCAAGCCTCCGCGTACAGCACGCCCTGCCCGGCATGTATGACCGGATTCTGCGCGCCGAGCAGAATCTTCGCGGCATCGCTCACATCCTGCGGATCGCCCGCGGGTCGCCGACGCTGCACCGGCATATACGGCGCGTCCCCATTCGCCAGCTCACCGCGCAGTATGTCGCTGGGCAGATCGAGCAGCACCGGGCTGGGGCGTCCCATGCGAAGCTGGCTGAAGGCACGCCGCAGGGCGTTCGGTATCTCCTCCGGCAGCTCTATCCTGCCCGACCACTTCACCACCGACTCGTAGGTGCGGCTTGGGCTGAATGTCGGATGCACGCCGGCGCGGTTGCGCGGCGCGGACGCCGGCAGCAGGAGGATCGGCACCGAGTCGGCGTAAGCCTGCGCCACGCCCGCGAATGCGTTCTCCGCGCCCGGCCCAGCCTGCATCGAGAACACGCCCGTGCCCCTGCCGTTAGTAACGCGAGTGTACGCGTCAGCAAGGTTCACGCCCACGCGCTCCTGCCGGAATATCAGCGGACGGATGCCAGCCTTCGCCGCCGCCTCTTCCAGCGAGTTGAAGGGGATCACCCCCATGAAGTCCACGCCCTCTTGCTTAAGTATTCGTGCAACCAGGTCTGCGCCTGTCATGTAGTTCACCTCTTTGGTACTTAGTGATGGATTGGATGTTATCATGCCTGACAGGACTTGCTAATCCCGTGCATCAAGGTGGCATCTCTGGTTAATTCGGATAATTCGACCTTACGAGTATGTTAAAATAACGTCGGCTCGAATACATCCTGTGGGAGGCTTGACTATGACAACCGCCGGAAGCAAATTACCCCTCTCTTCCTCAGCCGCCGCTGCTGTCAATACTCCTTGGTACGAGCTCATCAACGACGCACCGGAGCCTCCCGAGGACGCGATGCAGCAAGCCAGCACAATTCTCTATGTCATGTCCATTCTCATGGCGCGGTATAAGGACGCGCCTGATGTGCTCGTATCGGAGCAAACGAATGTCATCTACGATTCCGACACACCCGGTTCTGTCGTCGTTCCGGACGGTTATGTGGTGTTTGGCGTGGAAACGGAGACGATAGAGATGTACCGTCGCAGCTACCGCATAGATGAGTGGGGAGTACCCCCAGCTTTTGTTCTCGAGGTTGCCTCCGAAAGCACGGCACACAGGGACTTAACCGAGAAGCGGGCGCTATACGCGCGAATGGGCGTTACCGAATACTGGCGGCTGGACAGACACGGCTACTACGGGGAGCCGCTGGTCGGCGAGCGTCTGGTGGATGGCGAATACGTGCGATTCGAGCTGCACACCGAACACAACGGCGATACCTGGTCACGCAGCGAAGTGTTGGGCGTGGACTTCTTTCATAGGGTAGAGGATGGGGTAGCCATTTTCCCGCTGAGGGACAGCGTTACGAGAGAGTGGCTGAGTGACCTTGGCGAGGAGATTACGGCGCGGCAGACTGCGGAAGTGCAAGCGCGAGAGGCAGAGACGAGGGCACAGTCGGCTGAACATGCACAGTTGGAAGAGCGAGAAGCACGCCTGGCCGCAGAGGCGCGAAACCAGGAACTTCAGGCAGAGCTCGAGCGCCTGCGCCGACAGCAGTAGGCAGCATTGGCTCGGCTGCGGTCTAATTCCCCCTCAGAGAATTACACGCCTCGCCGTCCCCATCCCCATCCAGCCGGTGCCTGTCGGTAGACGGTCCACCCGCCGCGATGTAGAATGCCTGCGCCTCGTCCCATGTATCGAAGTCGCCGCAGTCGCGGTCGGGCCCGTCCGGGTCGTAGCGCAGTTCGCCGTCAGATGCCGGCACCGGAGTCGCCGTAGCAGATGCTGGCGCAGGTTGGGGAATGGCAGCGCCATCAACCGGCACCACCACCAGCGAGACTGGTTCGTCGCAGGTCGCCAGCATTTCTCGCAGCGCCTCCGCCTCACTCGGGTTCGCCGACAGCCCCCAGTCCTGCTTGATCGTCGCCCAGTCGGTCGCGTACTCGCACCAGTATTCGCGGCGCGGCGGCTTCCACTCCTCCGGCCCCTTGCTTCCCTTCTGCCGGTTCGCCGACGCCTGCACCGCGATCAGGTGGTCCGCGTATGACAGGTCGTTGGCGTAGTCAGCCTTGCGCTCCTTGGACCACGCCCAGCCGCCCGATCTGTGCGCGTTCGCCAGCGGCACCATGTGGTCCACATCGAGGTCGCCCGGGCCGGAGAACGACTCACCCGTGTACACTCCGAACCAATCTCCGCTCTCCACTCGGCACTGATCGCCCGCCTCGTACACCACAGCAGTTTGCGACTCGGCGACCAGCACCTCCTGTCGAGCGTCCTGGCAGTCCCTGTCCGCGTCGATCCAGTGCCGCCAGTCACCGCGGTCGTAGTCGGGAATGTTGCCTGAAGACGCAGCGACGCCGATTGTCAGAGTCCGGCCATCGCCGCCGGAAGGTGCCGGAGGTGTCGGTGGTATTGCCAGTGCCGTCGGAACGCTCGTTGGGGCTGCTGTCGTTGCAGCCGGAGTCGCGGTTGCCTCAGCCCTCAGCACTGATGGGATTGGCAGCGGCGCAGACGGCAAGGGAGGCTCGGACACGCCGCAGCCCGTCAGGACGAGCATTATCGCAACTAGCAGACCTGCCGGCAAAATAACACGCTGCAACCCTATCCTCCACATCCCATCCATCGAAATCAGCTCCACCTAGAACATGCTCAGTTGCTGTTCTTGCTTTCCCTCGTCCTCATCAACGGCGTCGTCCGGGGGCAATGCGATGACCTCTTCGACGAGAGGCAGCAAGTTACGGAAGTCGTTCTCCAGCGCGGGCCGCAAACTGGGGTTGTGCAGCGTAGCGGCAGGATGATACATCGGATATATCATCCGCCCTCCCCACGAGCGCGGCTTGCCCCTTTCACGGCTGATGCTGCGCCCAGGGAAGAACTTGCCGAACGAGAACCGACCCAGCGTAACGATGACCTTCGGGTCGATTAGCTCTATCTGCGCGTCGAGATAAGTCGAGCAAGCCTCCAGTTCGCCGCTCAACGGGTCTCGATTGTTGTTCGGTCGGCACTTCACCATGTTCGTGATGTACACATCCGAGCGCTGCAGCCCGATGCCCGCCAGCAGGCTGGTCAGCACATTGCCCGCAGCGCCCACGAACGGCAGGCCCTGCTGGTCCTCGTTGTACCCTGGCGCCTCTCCGATAAACATGATGTCCGCTGTCTGAGAGCCGTCCCCGGGCACAGTGCGCGAGCGCCCCTCAGATAGCGCGCACCGGGTGCATCCGGCAATCTGCTGTACGATTTCGTCGTAGTCGTTCATAGCACTCCCCAACCTGTCGCGGCGCCCGCTGCCAAATCTGGGCACTATCGTAAGCAGACGGCACGGTTCGGGTCAATGCTGATGAAGGGCGGAATAGCGGCAATTGTGCGTTCTGCCGTGTTTCCCAGATGCCATCATGACCGCTTCCTAGGCATACTGATATACTGACAACCAATAGCTAGAATTACTTTCTCAAAATCCAACGCAACCGGAGGCACACCATGACACAGCTAGCAGGCATTTTCGGCTACCCGCTTTCGCATTCGTTGTCGCCGGCATTTCAGCAGGCGGCATTCAACCACTACGGGCTGGACGTGCGCTATATTGCGTGGGAAACCCCGCCGGAGGGCCTCGCCGAGGAGGTGGCGAAGCTCCGCAGCGGCGACTTCATCGGCGCAAATGTGACCATCCCGCACAAGGAGAGCGTCATCGCCTTGCTGGACGAGGTTGATCCACTGGCGCAGTCCATCGGCGCGGTGAACACCATCGTCAAGAATGCTGGACGCCTCGTCGGACACAACACAGACGCGCACGGCTTCATGCGCGAGCTCAAGGAAGACGGGGGCTTCGAGCCCAACGGCAAGCGGGTGCTGCTTCTCGGCGCGGGTGGTGCTGCGCGTGCCGCCGCATTTGCCCTCTCTCGCGAGGGCGTAGCGTCTATCACAATCGCCAACCGGAACGTCTCTCGCGCCGAGGCGCTTGCTGCCGCCCTGCACAACGACGCCGTTAGCGTATTCGCCGCCGTGCTGGACGATACGACCCTGGAGACCGTCGCGCTCGAATCCGACCTCATCGTCAACTGCACTTCCGTGGGAATGCGGCACGGAGATAATGAAGCGCAAACTCCGCTCTCCGGCGGGATAATACCCCACGAAGCCGTTGTCATGGACATGGTCTATAACCCGCAGAACACACCGTTTTTGTCCGGTGCCCGCAGTGCAGGCGCAACTGCGCTCGGCGGTCTGCCTATGCTCATATACCAGGGCGCAGCCGCCTTCGAGATGTGGACCGGCCAGACGGCGCCCTTGGAAGCCATGTTCGCCGCCGGCAACGTCGCCCTCCTCAAAATGGACTAGGCGAAGTAGGATTCTCGTGTGAAGATGGCTTATTGGGGCGAGGGTCTGCGAATCTATGCGGTTGCGCCCGTGAATCTGCCAAGGTCGCTAGTGACTCTTTCTCTAAACTCATTTAGAGCGGGATACTGTACGTCAGCGTTGCTCGTTAGGTAGAATCTCTCCCTCTTCCCCAAGTCTTCCATGTCTTCATGCACCACAAGACTGATGAACGGCAACCGAGCTTTTTGAAATTCCAGCAATGCTATAGCCACATTTTTCGCCTTATCGTTTCCGCGCACACCGAAAACGTAGAAGTTGTGGGCATTGTGCGTGAGTGACCAATCAACACTAATAGGGTACTCGGGAATGGGAAACTGATCTGCCAATGGTTCGAATCGAGTTAAATCAGTTGCGACGTAATCGTTCAAATCGTCATAAAAGGCGCTGCGAACTACCTCTCTACTCCAGTAGCGCATGTTGCACACCTTCTGGGCGCAGCCTGCAAACTGCAGAATACTTTCGTACAGCATGTCGATAGAGGAGTCCAAATAAAGATTCCCATCTTCATTTCCAACACCGTTGTTGATAAGAATACTCTCGAAAATTCGTTTGCGGCTAGACGTGCTAATGTCATACGTATAGGAGAGCCGCATAAGCGTAAGCCCGAAGTCGCAGACGCGAACAAAACCTTCGCCAAGTGGGCTGTCCTGCAAATAAATGTCAACCATGTCCCCATCTTCATGTAGTATGGGTGCAATCAGTTGATATCTGCCCCGGCGACGCTCGTAGTAATTGAAACCAGCCAGCTTCGCCTCGTTTAGTGAGGTTACAAGTCTAGCAATATCCATCAAATAGTCTTCCTTGCAATGCTTCAGGGAAGTAATCAGTGTAATTAACTACTCCAATATCTCCAAAGAAGACGGCTAATGCCTCATTGAACACAGTATATTTGGCGGTAATTTCCCTATATTTTTCTTGAGGAAAACTACTACCAGATTCCATCTCTGCCTGGGTAATTCGGTGGATGTGTGGAGCGGCGTAATGTCCGTCAGCTTGCCTGCTGGTCTCGCCGTGCGCTCCGTTGTATCTCACGAGTGTGATAGTTCGCACCGAATGGTCGTTGGTCTGATAACGTAACCCGAGCGTAAAGTTCTCGATGAACTCCGTGTGTTGGCGGACAAACACGCTAAACCTTTCTGTATCGTCCCATTCTGACGCTAATTCCAACGAGCAACGCCTTTGGAATTGCTCCTGTTGATATCCATCGGCGGGTTCTTTATTGACAATTGTCTTCGGGAGAGAAATTAAGGTCTGAATTTGTTGATCCGTCAGCACATATTGGTTCACTACGAGTTCCTCGTTGACACATTTTCTGAATTCCGCCGCATTCTAGCATACGCGACTCAATGTCATTGCGTCACCTCAAGCCTCTTTTCAAAATGTAGTGAAATCAGTTTTAGCGCTAAGCTTGTGATAGCCGTTGGTTGCGGGGTAGGCTATCATTATAGAAATATCCTAACCCTTGGGACGCATTCCCTTGAAACCCAACATCTTCCTCACAGGCTTCTCCGGCACCGGCAAGACGACCATCGGGCGCGAGGCGGCGCGAATCCTCGGCTGGCAATTCGTTGACCTCGACGAGCGCATCGAGGCAGACGCCGGCACGACCATAGACGCCATCTTCGCGGAGCACGGCGAGCCGCACTTCCGCGCACTCGAAGCGCAGACCCTGCTTGCCGCATGCGAGGCGGATCGGCAGGTCATCTCCACCGGCGGCGGCATCGCCGAGAGCGCCGACAACCGCGCCGCCATGATGGATAACGGCGCTGTCGTATGCCTCGAAGCCTCTCCGGAGACCATATACGAGCGCGTACTCGCACAGAGCGTGGGCGACGGTGCCATAGTGCGCCCCATGCTCGCCGCGGACGATCCCCTCGACCGCATCCGTTCCTTGAAGTCCCTGCGCCAACTAAACTATACTCTTGCTCACTGGACAGTTCACACCGATATAATCACGCCCGAACAGGCAGCGCACGAAGTCGTCCGCGCCTTCGACATACTCAACGACGACGAGGCGATTTGCTGGAAAGCCTACCCCGACTGGATGCGCGAGCGGCACGACCAGTTGGAGAGCGAAGGCTGAGAATCGCACTCATCTAGTTATCTCCTGCACCACCATCCTTACTGACTGAGAGACTGCGTACCGACATGACCACTACCGCCACCTACTCCGACCTCGCTGCCATCGTCAAGACATCCCAGGGCGACCACCCGATATGGGTTGGCTGGAATATAATCGATGAGATTGGCGAGCGCGTAAACTCTGTATTAGACACCTCCACCGCGTACATCATCACTGACGAGGGAGTTCACCGGCAGGCGCGCCGGGCACAGTTCTCGCTCGAAGCCGCAGGCATCGCCGCGCACATGTTCATCATGCCCGCAGGCGAGACGCACAAGACGCTGGAGACCGCGCAGCTCATATATCGCTGGCTCGCCGAGCGCAAGGCAGAGCGCGGCCACCTGATAGTGGCAGTCGGAGGCGGTGTCGTCGGTGACCTCGCGGGCTTCGTGGCGGCGACCTACCTGCGAGGCTTACCCTTCGCTCAGGTGCCCACGAGCCTGCTCGCGATGATGGACGCCGCTATCGGCGGCAAGACCGCCATTGACCTGCCCCAAGGCAAGAACCTCGTCGGCGCTTTCTACCAGCCGAAGTTCGTTCTCTCCGATGTCAGCACACTCCAGTCCCTTCCCCAGCGCGAACTCACCTCCGGTTGGGCAGAGGCGATCAAGCACGGCCTCATCCTCGACCCCGACCTTCTTGCAGATTTCGAGACTCACAGGGCATCGCTGCTCGCTCTCGAGCAGGACGTCGCCACCGACATCATTCGCCGCAGCGTCGCTATCAAGGCGAACATCGTCTCCCAGGACGAGCGCGAAACACTCGGCATCCGCATCCTGCTCAACTACGGTCACACCATCGGCCATGCGATCGAAGCGGCGACAGGTTACGGCAGTTTCCTGCACGGCGAGGCGGTAAGCATCGGCATGATGGGCGCGGCGCGCATCGGCGAGGGGATGGGCATGATGACCGCCGATGAAGTCGAACGCCAGCGCGCACTGCTCGAAAGCTACGGCCTGCCACTCACCTGTGGCGAAATGGACATGGAAGCCGTCAGCAACGCGATGCTATCCGACAAGAAAGTCGCCGGTCGCGCCATACGCTGGGTACTTCTCGACGGCATCGGCAACGCCACCACACGCAACGATGTACCACCGGAACTGGTGAATAAGACTCTTCAGAGTCTCATTTAATCCCACTTCTAGGAAAACTCGGCTTCTTTGAAGTCGAGCGCCAGCGCGCACTGCTCGAAAGCTACGGCCTGCCACTCACCTGCGGCGAAATGGACATGGAAGCCGTCAGCAACGCCACGCCGTCGGACAAGAAAGTCGCGGACAGGGCAATTCGATAGGTACATCTCGACAGTATCGACAACGCTACTACGCGCCAGAATGTATCGCCATACTGATAAATATGACCTTTGATGGTCATATTTGACCCACCTCTGGGACAAACAGGTCTATTACTTGTACAAAAGTGTAGTATTTGTTTGTGACAATTGTTATCCTATCTCCGCAGAATCGGGTCCTGTTCCATTAATCAGAGTATAAGGTCTGACACTTCGACCGCTCTGGTGCTGACATTGGAAAGGCGACAGGATAAACCCTTTGGTAGAAAGAGGTGGCTTGAAATGAAGACTAGCAATATCGTCATTTGGATGATTGCCCTGATAGCTGTGGCTCTAACGGCATCCCTTGTAACCGCGAGCATGGTTGTGGCATCCACCGATTCCGGCGCACCCGCCGTCGAATCCTCTACAGTAACGCAGGTGGACCTTATTCCGACGGACCTACCAATGTGTCAGCAAATCGGCGCTAGGGGCGTCCGCCTCGACGCTATCCAGACATGGGCGGCGGACGCTGAGGTAATACTCACACTAGACGACACTTGCCGCATCGCCAAAACTCAAACTAACGCGGTCGGCATTTTCGGCACGCTCGTGCCGCTTGTCCATCAGCAGCACTACACCCGAACCGTGGGAATCGCTACCTCTAAAGCTCTTGTCCCCTACACCACCAGGATTAGAGTCCATATCAACGGGGATAGCGCAACCTACGGCATCCCATATACCGTCAGCGACGTTGACATCTACGACCTCAGCCGCGACATAGGCGAGCACATCATGAGAGTCAAGTCCAACCCAAGGCTCACCCGCGTGGCTGTGTCCCACGGCAACACCGCCGACTGGGTTGGAGTGTTCGACTTCAAGGGGATCACTCTTTACCCGGAAATGAGCGCTATGAGCGCCGATATGGCTCAATAGTCGCGGCGCCATAACCAGACCATTGAACCACAAACTCCACGTCTGAACGCAGATTTCTGAACGCAGATTAATGTAGAATAAATCTCGATCGGAAACGTTTTGGTGATGGAGGCGATGTGCTTAACGACCAGCGTCTTCAAAGCCCGGTGGGTTAGATGCCCGGGCTGGACTGGCTCACCGGCTCCGGAATTGAATGGTTGCCTGCTGTCGGATGGCAGCAGGCAATCGAATGGCTGACACTCGCTGCCGTCGGATTCATAACGGGCGTCTTCGGCGTTCTCGTCGGCGCGGGCGGCGGCTTCATCCTCGTACCCATCCTGCGCATCTTCTTCCCTGACATAGAGCCCGCCGTCGTCTCCGGCACCGTCCTCGCGCTTGTCGCCGCCAACAGCATATCCGGCGCGTTCGCCTATCGCTATATGCGTGTCGTGGACAAGCGGAGCGCATATCTCTTCGCAGCTGCCGCCATTCCCGGTTCGGTCATTGCGCCCTTCGTCCTCAAGCAGGCGCTCGCCGGACTGCCGGGCATCTACGACACCGCATTCGGCCTGATTCTGGTCATCCTCGCATTGCGATTGGTCACACAGCAGCTCGGCACCGGGCGGCATTCTCGCCTGTCGCGCGCCCGAAGCCGGAGGCGCAGCTTCATTGACTCCCAGACCCTTCGCCGTCGCCGCATTACCGCCGAGTCCGGCGAGACCTACCGCTACCGTCTGCACGAAAGCTGGGCTATCCTCATCAACTTCGTTCTAGGCTTCATTTCCAGCTTCTTCGGCATAGGCGGCGGCTTCTTACGCACTCCCATACTCGTCTATGCCTTCGGATTTCCGGTGCAGGTCGCGGTTGCCACATCCATCTTCGCCCTGTCCTTCTACACCACAGCGGGCGCAGCCACTCACGCCATCATCGGTAACATCGAGTGGTTCCCCACATTCATATTCACTGGCATCGGCCTCGTAACCGGCGGACAAATCGGCGCGCGTCTCTCCGGGAAGGTGCGAGGCCCCTGGATAATGCGCATCCTCATGCTCGTCATCCTCATCATGGGCGTCCAGCTCGTCATCCAGGGCATCCGCGGCTGAAGCCAGCATCGAGAATCCGCAGCGATTGTGTATTGTGTATTATGAAGAGGTGCAATAAATGCGGTATATGGAATGATTGAGTTCCACCAACTCACCGGATTTCAGTGGGATAACGGAAATGTTGAGAAAAATTGGCTAAAACACGGCGTTACGAACGCGGAGTCAGAGCAAGTTTTCTTCAATGATCCGCTGGTTATCGCAGAGCCGCAGGGACAAATTTGGGCCGAGATGAGATACTACGCGTACGGTCAAACGGATGAAGGACGCAAACTCTTCATTGTGTTTACAATTCGGCAGGAACTTATTCGCATCATTTCTGCCAGAGATATGAGCAGACGGGAACGTAGAAATTATGACATCACTTAAAAGGTCGATTCCAAAGTTTGACTCAGAAGATGAAGAGCGTGAGTTTTGGGCAACGCATGACTCCTCCGACTACATTGATCTTAGCAAGGCTGAACAAGCGAGGATGCCCAATCTTAAGCCGTCCCGCTCGAGTGCTTCAGATGCATCTGTAACCATTTCCTTGCCGCAGTCGGTCATCGATGACTTGAAAGTTCTGGCTGGCAAGCGGGACATACCATTCAAGTCTCTGGTGAAAATCTATCTGGCCGAGCGAGTAGAACAGGAGATGCGCCGGTAGCGGCATGCCTGTAAAATACCGGTATGCCCTTCTTCACTCTCACTGCCACTGACGCCACCGCCCGCATAGGCACCCTGCACACACCGCACGGCGATGTCCCGACGCCCGCCTTCATGCCCGTCGCTACGCAAGGCTCGGTCAAGGCGCTCGACTCCGCGGACCTGCGCAGCATCGGCGCGAACATCGTCCTCGCCAACACCTACCACCTCTACCTGCGCCCCGGCGTGGACATCGTGCAGGACCTTGGCGGGCTGCACGGCTTCATGCAGTGGCACGGCGCCACCCTCACCGACAGCGGCGGCTTCCAGGGCTTCAGCCTTGAGCACCTGCGCAAGATTACCGAGGACGCCATCATCTTCAAGTCGCACATAGACGGCAGCCAGCACACCTTCAGCCCCGAGGCGGCGATACGGCACCAGCAGGGCATCGGCGCGGACATCATCATGCCGCTGGATATATGCGCCCCCGCCGACAGCGACTATGAGACTGTTGACGCGGCGGTGGACAAGACGAACCGCTGGCTGCTCCGCTGTGTGGAAGCGCACACCCGCGCCGACCAGCGGCTATTTGGCATCGTGCAGGGCGGCCTGTTCCCGGAGCTGCGCCGCAAGTCAGCCGAGTTCATCACCGGCGTCGGCTTCCCCGGCTACTCCATAGGAGGCCTCAGCGTCGGCGAGTCCAAGCAGGCGATGTTGGACACCGTCAGCATCACAACACCGATGCTGCCGGAGGACGCCCCCCGCTACCTCATGGGCGTAGGCTCACCTGAAGACCTCGTGGAGTGTGTAGCGCGCGGTATCGACATGTTCGACTGCGTGCTGCCCACGCGCATAGCCCGCAACGGCTCGCTATTCGTAAAGACCGGCCGGCTGAACATCACCGCGGCGTTCAATAAGAGGAAATACGCGCCCATCGAGGACGACTGTGACTGCTACACCTGCCGCACATACACGGCGGCGTATGTGCACCACCTCTTCCGCGCTAAGGAACTGCTGGCATACCGCCTGGCGACGATACACAACCTGCGCTTCATCCTGCGTCTCATGGAGGAGATGCGCGCCGCCATAGCCGCAGGCGAGTTTGACGATTACCGCGCCGAGTTCCACAGTCGCTTCAAGCCGCCCGACGAGCAGACCCGCCGCGACCAGAAGCAGAAATGGCTCGCCTCATTCAATCGAGCCTAGCGCGATTCGAATAGGGCCAGAACTTTCGGGCAAACAAGTATCTTCCCCCATCAAGGGGGAAGATCAAGGGGGAGTGAATAGAACGGAAATATGCCGTAAGTCGGCGCGAGTTAGCAGCCGCCCGCTACCGCCGGCACGATGCTAACCTCATCGCCGGTCTTCGTGGCGGTGCCCAGGCCCTCGAGGAAGCGCACATCCTCACCGTTGATGTACACATTCACGAAGTTGCGAAGCTCGCCCTCTTCGTCGCAGAGCCGAGCCTTGATTCCCGGATACTGGCTCTCCAGCGAGCCGATAATCTCTTCCAGTGTCCCGCCGTCCGCGTCCACCTTGTCCGCGCCGTCCGTCACGCGCCGCAAGGGTGTTGGGATCCTCACCGATATGCTCATCGTCCGTTGACCTCCGGGGCACATGCCCCACATTCAATAAAACTTGTGTGCCTTGCAATCAATGTTAAAGAAGGAATTGAGAAATTGGAGAAGGTTCCCTCACCCCTCAATCAGATCGCCGATGATCGGGTCCACGCGCACACCCGCCTCTGTCATCCACTCCAGTCCGCGGTCGATCTCATCCTCGGCGCCTTCCAGTTCCAGCACCACCCAGCCCACGCGCTCCTGCACATTCGCGCGCCGGATGTTCGTGATGATCTCGAAGTTGCGCCCGAGATTATAGATCAGGGGCTCGGTTATCAACTGTTCGGGGAAGGTGAACCTGACGCGTCTCTTAGCCATTATTCTTACCATTTCTTTCTTCCCGCGCTGCCATGTTGGTCACGAAGTCATCGTACGCGGGCGTAGTGAACACCGGGTCGACAATCGGCTCCACCACCTCTTGCGTCTTAAGCCCGTTGCCCGTGATGTACGCAACCGTCAGGTCGTCCGGCCGTATCTTGCCGCTCTGCACCAGCTTACGCAACCCGGAGATAACAACCCCGCCGGCGGTCTCCGTGAAAATGCCCTCGGTCTCCGCGAGCAGCTGAATCCCCTCCACAACCTCATCTTCCGGCGCCGCAACCGCGCTGCCACCGCTCCTCTCGATTGTCTTGATGGAGTAGTAGCCGTCCGCCGGATTGCCGATTGCGAGCGACTTCGCGATAGTGTCCGGCGTAACAGGACGCACATGCGGCGTATCCTCGTCGTATGCCGTCACGATCGGCGAGCAGCCCTCTGCCTGCGCGATGTGCATCTTCGTGTGCGCCGCCGAATCTATCAGCCCCAGGTCCGCAAGCTCGTTCAGTCCCTTGTATATCTTCGTGAACAGCGACCCCGAAGCGCCCGGCACCACGCACGCATCCGGCGCGCGCCAGCCAAGCTGCTCCGCCACCTCGTAAGCCAGCGTCTTGCTGCCCTCCGAGTAGAACGGGCGCATATTGATGTTCACGAACGCCCAGCGATGGTTGTCCGCAAGCTCGCTGCACAGCCTGTTCACCTGGTCGTAAGTGCCATCAACGGCAACGAGCGTCGCGCCGTATATGCCCGCGCCCAGTATCTTGCCGCGCTCCAGGTCCGACGGAAAGAACACCATCGTGTTCATCCCCGCCTTTGCGCCGTGCGCCGACACCGACCCCGCGAGGTTGCCCGTCGAGGCGCATGCCAGAGTATCGAACTCGAACTCCAGCGCCTTCGCCGACGCCACCGACACCACCCTGTCCTTGAACGAGAATGTCGGGTTCACGCTGTCGTTCTTGATATACAGGTTGTTCAGACCAAGCAGCCTGCCCAGGTTCTTCGCGCGAATCAGGGGCGTAAACCCCGTGTTCATGTCCAGAGCCATCTCCGCGTCCACCGGCAGCAGGTCGTGGTAGCGCCACATCGTCAGTGGCCCCTTGTTGATGCGCTCGCGGCTGATGACGCGCGCTACGGCATCGTAGTCATAATCGACCTCAAGCGGACCAAAGCAGAAGTCGCAGACATACTGCGGCTCAACGGGATAGTCGCTGCCGCATTCTCGACAGCGAAGGCTCTTTACATTAGACAAGGCAGGCGTTCTCCGTCTCATACTAGCGCGCCTGAGCGCGCCAAGACTCATGGTAGCAACGCCCAACTCAGCCTGTCAAACAGCGCGTCCTTCTCTTGCGCCGCCAACAGTCATAGACTCACCCTATTTCTACCTTGCTAGCTATTAAACCTGACAGAGGTCGATACGATGAACAGTACCAGGGTGATGACAGAGCCGGTAAGCGAAAAGCCGAACGGGTTGGTGTATGCGCGGTCAGGGATTATCCCTGCGGCTGAGACATCCGGGTGGTCAGTGTCTGCTCTTGCCGGCGATGATGCTGCGCTGCTCCGCTTCTCTCTGTCGCGGCGGTCGCGCCGAATCAGGCTTCTGAGCGACACGACCCACAGGAATATGTTGATGATTGGAGCAGGCGCCAGCCAGAGCAGCGCACCAAGGTCGCCCCTGTCTCCAAAATGCATTGGGTTGATGATTACTCTGTCCACTTCCCCTGCCGTGAAATAAATAAGGCCAATGATGCCCGCAACCAGCCATATACCATAGACACATATGTATGTGGCGAGCATGAAACCTCTTGACGTTGTGGCTCCACCTTGTATCCTCGCAAGCAGAACGAAGCAAGGTATCAGATACAGAATCGAAAACGCGAAACCCTTCTGTGCGAAAAGCGACGAGTCCAGCCCCCTTTCTCTGGCAGCTCGAGCGCAAATCATGGCAGCGAACGGAGACCACAGCAGGCCTAACAGCGCCAATAAACCGAACCCAAACACACCGAGAAAAGCCGGAGCAATGATCAAATACGGGATACGCTCTATAATATCCATGTGTTACTTCGCCTTCTGTCAATCAGCATTATTCAATTAGTGTTGACCTCTAACTTCGGATAGTATGTTCCTCCAAATAATTCATCAAAGAAAGAATTGCCCAGCAGTGTCTCGAAGCCAAAAGGTCCGCCGTATAGTACATTGTTCGGTCTGATTTGTACTGTCTCTAGTATTACAGCCCTCCAGTTCGCAAATCCCCTAAGACCCCTTGATGTTGCGGATCGGAGCTTTTCAGTCGCGTTAGACTGCAACAGCTATCCAAGCACAATAAGAAGCAATAGAGGTAATAGGATTGACATAGACAACGCTGCATATCTGAACGGCCTGGTATATGTGCTATGAGGCGCTATTTCCTCTGATGGCGCTCTGCCGCTGCGGTCTGTTCTGTATTGTTGAATCAGTCTATAAAGTGAAGTTGTCCATAGAAGAACATTCGCAGACTCTGCTATCGCTATAACCGTCCGCAAAGACTCCCTATCGACGCCACTATTGACCAGATGACCCGGGCCTCGGTCCGAAAGTTCCGGGATAGCTAAATGTATCGGAAGAAGTATGAATGCAAAAAACCAACCCGCGTACAACAGCGTATACACGATTGTTCCAACAGCAAGTGATACGGATTTACCCTCAAACCGTAAGTTCAGATATAGCCAAGGAACTAGCAGCGCTGCTGAATACACCGCACCCCTGACAGCATAACGCCATGAGCTCAAGTTCCTGCTTTGGGCGCTGCTCCAGCTGAACGCCGCTGCCAAGGGCATGCATACCACGCCAACGAAGGCTAGCACTACAAACATTGGCATGAAAATCACATACGCCAAGCTCAGTACAAATTCCATAATCCCTTTACTTCTTTTTTCAATCCACCCCAATTGGGCGCGTCTGGGAAATGTGCTAGAACACCAATAGCGTAAGTTAACCTTGTCAACATCAACGCCGACTCAGCCATGCGCAGGCGGGTCGGTGTTGCTCTTATGCCCCCCGCCTTCCAGTACCGCCATCAAACCATTACAATCACCAGCATCCCTACCCTATCCATCCCTGCCCTGAGTATATCGAAGGGCTGTAAATTCTGTTAGCCTCAGGGCGGAGGTCAAACATGAGCAAGTTCAATGGCAAAGTGGCAATCGTTACCGGAGGCGCGGCAGGCATCGGCGGTGCCACATCACGCCTTCTCGCCGAGCAGGGCGCGAGCGTGCTCATCGCCGACATAAACATGGCAGAGGCAAATGCCAACGCAGAGGCCATTCGCAGCGCGGGCGGCACCGCAGAGGTCATCTCCACCAATGTCGGCAGGCACGAAGAGATTGCCGCAATGGTGCAGTCCGCAATCGACCACTGGGGCAGGCTCGACATACTCGTCAACAACGCCTTCAGTCCCACCGACGAGGGCGACGGCGATGCCCTCACCGTTACCGAAGATGCCTGGGACGCTGGCATGGCGACGCTCGTCAAGGCGCACTTCCTCGCCGCCAAGCACGCCGTCCCCCACATGCGCGCAAGCGGAGGCGGCAGCATCGTCAACATATCGTCCGTACACGGTCTGCTGATGGCGCCCCGCAAGCTCATCTACGAAGCCGGCAAGTCCGCCGTCATCGGCGTAACCAAGCAAATGGCGATAGACTTCGGCCCCGACGGAATCCGCGTCAACGCCATCTGCCCCGGCCACATCGTCACCGAGCGGCAACAGGAACGCTGGGACGAGAACCCCGGCGGCCTCCGTTACTTCGAGGACCAGTACCCCGTCCGGCGCACCGGCTTGCCGCTGGACATCGCCAACGCAGTCTCATTCCTCAGTTCCGAAGAGGCATCGTTCATTACAGGCCACGCGCTCGTCGTAGATGGCGGCCTCACCATCCAACTGCAGGAGGACTTCAGCGTGCGGCAGGTCCACTACATCCGCGACCACCCCGACGCCCGTATGCCGTATTAGGTTAAGTCCCCTCTCCCTTGGGGAGAGGGTTAGGGTGAGGGGAAACTCCCCAACAATATCCTGTAAGTCCTGTTAGTCCCATGGAAACACTACCCGACTACCTGAAGCCCGACCTCGACATCGTCCTAGTAGGCTTGAACCCAAGCCTGTACTCGGTCGAGGTCGGCCACTACTTCGCCACGACGCGCAACCGATTCTGGCCCGCCATCAACCGCTCCGGCCTGCTCACCGAGCCACTCGATTCCAGCACCGACTACAAGATGCCGGAGCAGGGCATCGGCATGACCGACATCGTGAAGCGCCCGACAAGAGGCGCGTCCGACCTGCGCGCCGCCGACTACCGCGAGTGGGCGCCCGTGCTGAGGGAGAAGCTGGAACGCTTCCAGCCGCTCATCGTCTGCTTCCACGGCGCAGTCGCATACCGAAACTACCTGCGGCACGCCGAGGGCGTCAACGCCTCATCCCTGGAGCTGGGCCTGGAGTTGGGACTTCAACCGCTCACCATCGGCCGCTCCCGCGTGTTCCTCGTGCCCAACCCCAGTCCCGCAAACGCCGCATACTCCCTCGATGCGCTCGTAGGCTGGTATCAGGCTTTGCGCGACCTGCGCAGCAAGCTCAAAGAGGACATCAGTTGACCGCGAAAGAAACGGATACCATCCGCACCTTCGTCGCAGTCGAACTCAGCGACAGCATTAAGGCGCACATCGCCGCTGACATCGCGCAGCTTCGACAGGAGCAAATCGACAATATGCGCCTCGTGCGTCCCGAAGGCGTCCACCTCACCCTCAAGTTCCTCGGTGACATAGACGCGAATCGGGTCCCCACGGTCGCAGAGGCGATGACCCAGGCCGCCGCACGCCATGCACCGTTCAGCCTGGCGCTCGGACAGCCCGGCGTGTTCCCCAACGCCAACCGCGCGCGCGTCCTCTGGATCGGCGTCGAAGGCGACCTGCAGCTGCTCAGGCTGCTCCAGTCCGACATCGAGGAAGCGCTGATTGCAACTGGCTTCCCTCCCGAAAAGCAGCGGTTCAACCCGCATCTCACCATCGGCAGAATGCACCACAGGGCATCCCGCGAGGACAGGCGTCGCGCCACCGAGGCCCTCGCCGCTCTGACCCTACCCGAAGACCGGACTATCGCCGTAAACGCAATCAGCCTGATGAAAAGCACGCTCCTTCCCGGCGGCGCGATATACGACCGGATAGTCCACACGGAGCTTTCTCACGGAAGGGCCTGATATCATCTATAATGAAGGTACGGAGTGATTGCCAAATAAGTGTACTCATTGATGGTTGTTTAACTGTAAAATATAGTGATATAATGCTCCAATTATTGACGGTCGCAAGAGTCGTGTAGGTAGAATGAGGAGGAAGCCGTGCAGCAGACTTGGCCGGAATGCAGAGTATGCCCAGAGGGTAGTTTACTCCCCCTGTCTGACTTCGGAAGCCAGGGGGCTCCGATCCACTACAAGGCCTGGGTATGTAGCAACCCTGATTGCGGATTCAACATAAAGATCCGCAATGGCGATGTGTACTTGAACGAGCCTATCGCCAACGGCGCGGCGCACATCCCGCGCGCGAGATAACTTTTAGCCGTTATCAGCTTAATTGGCTTTGCCATGATTGGCATTGATCAAAGAATTGCCAGTACCATGGTTAAAGTTATGCGCCTGCGAACAGGCGCATTCTTTTATCCGCCCCTCACGCATGCGCTATAATCACTATAATCCTCGCTAGAATCCTATTGGCTAGAATCCTATTGATTCGATACGATTCACCCAAGTTGGCAGTGCCGCGCGCATGAGTATTGACAACAAGCTGGACAAGCCCACAAACCCGCGCAGACCGGGCGCTATCAGGCTGGGCAAGTTTCGGTCCGGCCGCGCGCTCGGCATAGCAATGGTCCTCGTCGGCGCTCTCATCCTGACGCTCGTCAGCGGATACTACGCCTACTCCGCAAGCGCGCGCTCCCAGCTCGATGACCTCAACTTCGTAGTCGAGCAACCCCTCCAGCCGCAAACCCCACGGGTGCAGCCCTCGCAGGCGCATCCCCCTCAACCCCAGCGACCCCCACAAGCCGTCTCGTCAGGGGCGCAGCCGCCGGCAACCACGGCCTCGCTGCGAAGCGACATATCACCGGCGTCCTCTGGCGTAGTCTCCTCCGGCGTAGTCGCGGCTAAGCCCGTCTCCGCCATTTCGCCATCACAGCCCGTCCAGCAGACCGGCACCGCAAACCAGGAAGCTTCTGCGCGCCCGCAATCGAGCTACACCGCACTGTATCCGGCAACGCTCATCCATCCCAAGTTCTGGGCGCAGCCTCTCTGGTCGGGCGGCGAGCCGTATGTGTACTCGCCCAACGACACCGGCACAGGCTTGCCCGACGGCTTCCGCTTGGTATCCCCTCTAGACGATGCGCTCCCGCGCGGCAGTGGCGCGCGCACCACCCGCATCTCCATCCCGCTCATTGATGTGGACTCAGGGATTAAGGAACTCGTAATCCTCAATCTCGGCGACAGCAGAGCATACGAGACGCCAAAGCACCTGGTCGGCCACATACCACAGTCGCCCAACCCCGGCGAGATCGGCAACGCCTGGTACTTCGGACACCTCGAAAGCCCCATCAGGGGGGAGGGCAATGTCTTCCAGCGCCTGCCGGAAATTCCGGACCTGCTGCGAGACGGCGACGATGTTTTCGTCGAGCTGGAAAGCGATGACGGGCGCGTCTTCCTATATAGAACGACACGCACCGAGGTCATGCATCAGGATGAGCTGGAACTATACGGCGCGGATACGGCGCAGCTATCGCTTGTAGCCTGCGTGCCACGCCTCGTCTATGACCATCGCATCGTGGTAACCGCAGAACTCGTCGGCATCAAGGACGTGCCCACAACGGTCAACTAACTCGTTGGCCCCGTTCGTGTAACCCTTTAATCACGTTCGCGGTGAGCTTGTCGAACCCCCGCCCCCGTTACCGTCGTGTCCCAGCCGGCGACAGCACATCCTGCATCACCGAGATGAAGTTGCGTGTCGGCGTCGATACCGTCTTGCCCTTCAGCGTGACGATGCCCGCCTGATCCACAGGCAGGAAGTTCGCCAAGCTAATCACACCCACGCGCTGCGAGTCCTCCGGTTCCACGGACAGGCGCGGCCCCACCGATATCCCCATCCCAAGCTCCACATACCGCTTTATCATGTCCATGCTGTCCAACTCGACTATGATGTCGTAATCGACGCCACGCCGCCGGAACTCTTCCTCCAGGATCTGCCGTGTGTATGTGCCGCGTCCCATCAGAATCAGCGGCCACCCCGCAAGCTGGTCGAGCGACTGCAGCGGCTCCTTCATCAGGGGATGGTCCAGCGGTGTTATCAGCACGCGCTCATATAGGAACAGTCCCTGGAACTCAAGTGAATCGCTCTTCTCCGGGTGCTGCACGACTGCAAGGTCAACATCCCCGCTCTCCACCATCTGAAGCACTTCCGCTCGCGTGCCGGAGCGTATCCGCAGATGTACGCGCGGGTAGCGATTGAGGAACACGCGCACCACGCGGATAAGCGTGTGCGGAATGATGTCCGGCGTGGACGCGACCTGCACCGGCCCCCGCTCCTCCGCAAGCGCAGTCATGGACGGCAGCGAGTCTATCCCCTCCACCAGCGGCGTCACAAGGTCCGAAAGCCTCTGCCCAGCCAGTGTGAGCTGTATCGGACGCTTCACCCGATCGAACAGCGTCATCCCAAGCTCTTCTTCCAGCTTCTTTATATGTGTCGTAACCGTGGGCTGCCCCAGCCCCAATTCGCGCGCCGCCCTTGATATGCTCCGCAGGCGCGCCGCTGTGCTGAAGCTCCTCAGTTCCCGAATCTCCATTGCGTGACAGTCCTCCGGAAATGTGCAAGACCACTGGTGCATTGCCACAGTAAATATATCATATTAGACAATATGTCTTCAAGGAATGTAGTTGCAGGACTATCATGGATATATACCGTAGTAATCTGCCAATCGTGGCAGACCGGGACGGTAGATTTGCAAACCTTGAAGACAAGGAGGTTGCACATGATTGACAGATTCGTAGGCTCCATTCGGGGAATCGGTAAGCATCGCACCGGGTTCGACTCCTACCTCGCGAATGTCCAGAAGGGCAAGGTCGCGTGCGGACCCAAGTTCGATGAGGCCCGCAAGGACTTCAACAACAGGATGCGCGGTGAGTACCAGGGCTTCCTCGGGTAGAGGCTTTCCCACGGATAGATAAATCAGCGGGAGCAGTCGTAAGGCTGCTCCCGTTTTCATTGCCCTGAGTAGAAAAAATCCCTTCCCCCTTGATGGGGGAAGGTTAGGATGGGGGTGAAATTAACGAAGTAGGCAAGGTCGATCCAATCACTTGCCAGCCCCTGATGGCCTGCCAGCCCCTAATAGGATAATTGCCCGTCCTGTGAAAATGCCACTTACCTCAGAGAGAGTAACACCGCCCAAACAACCCAACTTGTTTAGCCTCAGCCCTTGATGGTAATCTCTTATTGAAGGGTGTCTGAAATGTTGTCTAAAACATTTCCAAACCCGACGCCCTGCAAAGAGCATCAAATCAGGGAGGCACAGTACCGATGAGCAAACTAAGCGCAGACGCCATCCGGCTGCTCAGCGAAGGCAAGAACATCGCCATCATCGCCACAATAATGCCCGATGGCTCCCCTCAGGCAACCACCGTGTGGGCTGACACCGACGGCGAGCACGTCCGCTTCAACACTGCCGAGGGCCGCGTCAAGACGAAAAACCTTCGCCGCGATCCGCGTGTCGCAGTCGCCATCCTGAACTCCGACAATCCCTACGAGCAGGTCACGGTCCGAGGTCATGTCGTCGAATTCGCCCATGAAGGCGCAATCGAGCACATCGACTCCCTCGCCAAGAAGTACGTCGGCACAGACGTCTTCGAGGGCCGTGAACCCGAAGACCAGCGCGTAATCGTCAAGATCGCCCCCAACTAACGCCCTCGAAAAATCCCTTCCCATTATGTCCCCTCTCCCACCGGGAGAGGGCTAGGGTGAGGGGGCAAATATCATTCTGTCAATCCTTTAGACCGACATAGGAAATCCACACAAAAAGATGCTGAAATTCCTCCGCCGCTCAACACAAGAAAACAAGCAAAAGACCGAACAGGCAGTCAAGCGCTCCCGCCAGACATTCTTCGGTCAAATGACCGGCCTCTTCCGCCGCCAAAGCATTGACGACGCGCTCTGGGACGAACTCGAAGAGCTGCTCATCACCGCCGATGTCGGCGTGGAGACCACCTTCAAGCTCATCGAGCGCCTACGCGACCAGGTGCGCGACCGCCGCATCTCCGACCCGCAGGACGCCTTGGCGCTGCTCCGCGAGGAGATGCTCTACCTCGTTGACTTCGAAGAAGTTGACCACGCGCTCGAAGTCGATGAAAAGCCGCTCATAATCCTTATGGTAGGCGTCAACGGCGTCGGCAAGACCACCAGCATCGCCAAGCTCACCAGGCTCTACCAGGACGAAGGCAAGAGCGTTCTCATCGGCGCCGCCGACACCTTCCGCGCCGCCGCCATCGACCAGATTCAGGTCTGGGGCGACCGCCTCGACGTAGATGTCATCGCCCACCAGCAGGGCGCAGACCCCGGCGCAGTTGCCTTCGACACCCTGCAGGCAGCCCGCGCCCGCGACGTGGATGTCGTAATCATAGACACCGCAGGCCGCCTCCACACCAAGTTCAACCTCATGGAAGAGTTGAAGAAAATGCAGCGCGTCCTATCGCGGCAGGGCGCCGACACCCAGCGCGTCCTACTCACCATCGACGCCACCACCGGCCAGAACGGCCTCATGCAGGCGCGCGCCTTCACCGAAGCCGTCGACTGCGAAGGCGTATTACTCGCCAAGGTGGACAGCTCCTCCAAGGGCGGCGTAGTCTTCGCCATCGGCGCCGAGCTAGACCTCCCCGTCCTCTTCATCGGCACCGGCGAGCAGCCCGAAGACCTGGCCCCCTTCGACCCCCAAGCCTTCGTCGAATCCCTCTTCGCGGACAGCGATTAGTAGGTGATTGATTATCGGGAGTGCATATATGTCACAGCAGAAAGTGGTCGATCTGACTGTCGAAGAACTGCGAAACCTCATCCGCGAAGTCGTAATAGAAACCTTGCATGACTTCGTGGGAGATCCCGATGAAGGCTTGGAACTGCGCGAAGACGTCATCGAAGAGTTGGAAGCATCCATAAAGGCAGTGGAGGCCGGAGAGCCGACCATCCCCGCGGAAGAAGTCTATCGTCGTCTTGGTCTGTCTGAGTAACACACCCACTTTGACAGCATGGCATACAATATCTATCATCCAATTCAGTGAACAGATTCAGGGACAGGGACACAGAGCGACTTTTCAACGGCGAGTACATTCGTCGTTTGCCGCCCCACATTCAACAGCGAGCACGCCAGAAGGTGCGGTTGGTGATTCAAGCCACCAGATTGGCCGATCTTCAACTGCCGCGTTCAAACAGGCTTGAGCCTCTTCGCGGCGACCGAGCAGGGCAACACAGCATCCGCATCAACAACCAATGGCGTATATGCTTCCAATGGACTCAATCTGGCGCGTTCGAAGTAGAAGTAACTGACTATCACTAAGGAGAAGATGATGACTCCTATAGGTCCCATCCATCCCGGGGAGGACTTGGCTGAAATACTCGAAGACCTCGAAATCACCCAGCGCCAGTTCGCTATGGCAATAGGCGTTAGCCAGTCCCGCATCAACCGCATCATCAACCGTCGCAGTCCCGTTACTGCTGACATGGCAGTCAGAATCGGCCGAGCTTTCGGCCAGAGCGCCGAGTTCTGGATGAATCTCCAGCAGATGTATGATCTCGAAGTCGCCCGCGCCGCCATCGATGTCAGCGCGATCGATCCTCTCTACGAACCGCTCCCTGACGACTGGACACCACCCCTTGAATCAGAAGAAGACGCAAAACGACGGGACGCCGGAGGCATTCCGGCAACCGCTGGCACACCCGCGACATAACGCCGTATTACCGACCACTGGCAACTGTTGACTGGCAACTGAAAACTACACAGGAGGCACATTCAATGACCGCAACAGCCACAATCCGCGACCGCTACGGACTCGCCATGTCCACAACATCGGCAAAAGCCGCCGAGCACTACGTCGAAGGCGTCGACATCCTGCTCGAACAAGGCTACGGCTCCGAGCAGCGCTTTCAGCAGGCGATAGACGCAGACGAAGGCTTTGCGCTAGCGTACGCCGGCCTCAGCATGATGCAGATGCTTCGCGGCGCGGCAGCAGACGCCAAGGCAAGCGTAGCCAAAGCCCAGCAGCTCGTCAGGAGCGCATCACGCCGCGAGCAGGGCCACGTCGAGGGTATCTCCCTCTTCATCAACGGCCACGGCCCCAAGTCCCTCGCCGTCTCCCTAGAGCACCTCGACGAGTTCCCGCGCGACGCCGTGATGATGCGCGTCGCCAACCGCCTCTACCTCCTCGGATGTAGCGGCGCCGGCGTGCAGAACTTCCCCGACGAGCTCTACGCCATGCTCCAGAAGCTTGAGCCCAACTACGGCGACGACTGGGCATTCCTCGGTCAATACGCCTTCGCGCACCACGAGACAGGACGCCTCGACGACGCCCTATCCCTCGCAGAGCGCTCCCTCGCAGCCCGCCCCACAAGCGGACATGCATCCCACTCCGTAGCCCATGTGTACTTCGAAAAGGGCAACGCAGTGGACGGCGGCGACTTCCTCGGCAACTGGCTCAAGGGCTACGACAGCCGCGCCCCCTTCAACATCCACCTCTCCTGGCACCAGGCGCTCTTCGAGCTGGCGCAGGGCAAATACTCCGACGCCGTCAAGCTCTACGAAGACGTCATCCGCCCCACCGTAGTGGAGAAGAGCGCGAACTCGCTCATGGACAGCACATCGCTCATGTGGCGCCTCAAGATGTACGGCGGCTGCAACCCGCCATACCCAGTCGAGGAGATCGCCGAGCAGGCATCCCCCGCCGCAACCACACCCGGTCCCGCATTCCGTGACGCCCACGCCGCCCTCGCATTCGCCGCCAGCGGAGACGAAGAGCGACTCGCCAGCGTCAAGACTCGCCTGCGAGACCTCGCCGGACAGGGAGACGCCCTCGCCAAAGAGGTCACGCTCCCCCTCGTCAAGGGCATCGGCGCATTCGCAGACGACCGCTACGAAGACGCGGCGCGATACTTAGAACCGGTATTCCCGCAGCTCGCCCGCATCGGCGGCAGCCACGCACAGCGCGAAGTCTTCGAGGACACCCTCCTCGAGTCATACATCCGCGCCGAGCAATACGACAAGGCAGAAGACCTGCTCCGTGTGCGCCTCAACCGCCGCGCCTCCGTCCGCGACAGCTACTGGCTAGCCCGCACCAAGGCAAGCTCCGGCGAAGTAGAAACCGCCAAGAACACCCTCAAGCAAGTCGCCCAGCAATGGGAGACCGCCGACCCCAACTCCCCCGAAATCGCCGCGATGAACACCCTAGTCAACGCCGGCTAGTACAGCCTCAAGCCTAAACGAATGGCTCGGTATTCTTGACGAATGCCGAGCCGTTTCGCTTTTGCAATTTTTTCAATATCTGATAATATTGTTGCCCAACTGAATCGCGCGCACCCAATTCAACAGGACGGCACACCATGCTCACAGGGATAGGACTCCGCAATTTCAAAGCATTCGGCGACGAAATACAAGAAGCCCCTCTATCCAAGATAACCCTCATTTACGGCCCAAACTCCGGCGGCAAGAGCTCCATCATCCAAGCCCTGCTACTGCTTAGGCAATCTATGGACATCCCGATGCGAGGAGTAGTACCGATTGGGAGTAGCAAGAGGTGGCTGATACCTATGGGTGAGGATGTAGATTTAGGAAAATTCGAGACGCTTGTACATAAGCATGAATCAAACCGGAATTTGTTCATAAGGGTCGCATATGATAGACCGATTCCGCCCATCAGCAAGGTGGAATTGGATATGACGTTCGTTGTACCAGAGTCTAGGGGAACTGATACCCGAAGCTCCGCTATCTTGTCGAATTTAAAGTATCGAGTTGTCAACGGGGACGAGGAGTTATTTGAGGCCTCATCAACTTACGAATACGATAAAGAATCTATTGCATGGTCGACTGACTTTCGCATTGAAGGTGCTTACAGCGGAAGCGATCGGGTATATTCTGTTGAGCGGGCAAGGAATTTCTTGCCACGATTAACCCTATCAGAGCTTCAAAAGGAGCTTCATAACGAAATTGAGAATAAAAGAAACGATACGGGTGAATTAAAGGAAAGGATTGAAGAACTTGAGGCAAGGCGGGCGAGACATTGTCATTCGAAGAAAGAAAGTCAAAATCTCCGGAAGCGGGCAAACGAGTTGGAATGGGAGCAGGAGTGGTGGCTAGACGAGATACACAACACTCTGCAATTGGGCTCAAGGAGGAGGCGGATTGGGCTGCACGTAGAGCAAGAGTGGGAGGTACGAGAGCAAGAGTGGGAGGTACGAGAGCAAGAACTGGAACATACACTTGATCGCTTGCAGGAATTATACGTATGGCAGTTGGAAAATCCGAATATCCGCAAGGATGAATTGGACACTCTGAAATTGAATCTGCAGCAGACGAAACAAACGGTTAAGGCGTACGAGCAGGCTTACGAGTATAGGGGATCGCGCAGAAATAACTTGAGCCTCTCTCGTCCGGACCTTGCCCGATCTATGCGGAGGCTATGGGATGATCGCGAACTCAGAAAATTGCGGGCGAACTGGGTACCTTCCCCTGAAGAGCTATTGGCATCAACCGTAGAAAATATCCCGGAAGAGTATGAAGACCAACTGAGATTACTAACGCACCTAGGCCCAAACCGGAATGAGCCGCAAAGGCTTTACATGGTTTCAGGAGGATTCAAAGATTCGTCCGGTGTACGCGGTGAAAATACTGTTCATATACTACATCGTAACGAGGAAGTTAGAAATCGAGTGGATGAGTATTTCAAGGATTTTGGAATCCCGTACTCACTTAGGGTAGAAGATCTGAAGACGGCAGGTGTAGCCGTCCAGATCAGCCTTAACGACATTCGGACGGAACCGCCTACGTCAGTGACCATCGCCGATGTCGGATTTGGAATAAGCTGCATATTGCCCATAATTGTTGAAGGTGTTGCATCGCCGAAAGGCTCGATAATCTGCGTCGAACAGCCTGAGTTGCACCTGCACCCGAAACTGCAAGCTGAACTTGCCGAACTGATGGTTGAAACAGCGCTCAAAGACGACAAGCAGTGGATTGTGGAGACACATAGTGAACTAATACAGTTGCGGCTGAGTGCCCATATTGCACAGAAGAAAATCAAGCCTGAAGACGTTGCCATAATTTTCGTCCACACTACACCGGATGGCAGCAAAGTTTTGGATATGGGAATCGATGCTCAAGGGGAACTCAACAAAGATTGGCCGCCTGAGTTTTTTGACGAAAAGACGGACGCAATAATGAAGATTCTAGAGAGTCAGGATGATGACTACTAGAATCAACTTCAAAATAGACCTAGTCCCTATTCTCAGAGAAGCTGTGTCAGACCCACGTAGGGCAAAATCCGCCTTGAGAGGACTCTGCTTGTTCTGGCAAAAGAATGGTGCTTTGTACCATCGTCCCCGCTCGTCGAAAAAAGAGATAGTGGAATCAAACATATTGATAAAGGAGATCAGAGCGAAACTTTCTGAACATAACATTCCTAAATCGACCAGCTTGCAGGTGTTACAGGAGGCGATTCAGAAACCTCGCCAGGGAAAATTCCCCAGGGCCAACCAAGCAATCGATGTGCAGGTGGGCAATATCCGGTCATGTCTTGAAATGGCTGAGTACAGCGATGAGTTTGCTCTCGCAGTATTGACTGAGCAACAGGCAACAGATTGCTTCGAAAGTGATGACGACAAAGATTGCAAACATTGTCAAGATGTTGAAGTTATTTCTTGGAAATATCTAAATGCTTCTTGCGTTATTGAGGAATCCAGAGCACGAGCGGCAGCTGCAAAGATGCTTGACGATTTTGCGCGATCAGTTCCACTAGACGCAACTTCCAAACAACTGTGGGAGATGTTCTTCCAAGGATATGCACGTACGGCATCAGAAGTTACTCTTGTCGACTGTTATGTGGGGTTAGACCAAAAGTATCTAGAGCAAGATTTCGAGAACTTCCTAGTTTTTCTTGACAGAGACTTTGCGCATAACTCTATTCCCAATAAGACTCTTACAATTTTCACGACCCTTGACCCAGATATGGTTGATGACTTTAAGAATGTTCTACAAAATATCGTAAGGCACTTCCTACATCTGAAAGATGTAAGAGTTTACCCTTTCGAAGATGAAAGATATCTCGAGATGAATAAGAAGCCCCCTAGGGGAAAAAGGTTTCCGCGGGACCGTTGGTTAGGGTTCAATGGTTATAGATCCTCGCTTCACGGAATCGATTTCCTTTCTAAGGCACGCCATGGTGATGGTGTGGATACATACCTACCTGAGAGTAAGAAAGCGGAGGATCTTAAGGAAATCGAGAGGAAATTAAGAGCGAAGGAAATAGGCATTTCCCTGACTCCTTTTTCTCTTTGAAGAGGAAGACATCATCAGGAATACAATAATCACAGTTGGAGGAATGTCAATGCGTCTGGCACTTGGGGCATGGACACGATCTCATTTCTGTCATACAGTCCCCAACCCCAACCCATAGTATAATCTCCCCACCATGCTCGACGCCCTCCGATGGCTCATCACCGTAGAACTCATCGGGCTGGCGGCATTCCCGCTCGCCTTCTACCTCTTACCCGGACTTGCTGACAGGGGATTCACCCTCAGCAAACCCCTCGGCATTCTCCTCGTCTCGTACCTCTTCTGGGTGCTCGGCCTCGCCCACATCCCCACCGCGCAGCCCACCGCCATCGCGCTCGTGCTGCTCATGGCAGCCGCCTCCGCATACATCGCATACCGCAACTTCGACGACCTCCGCGACTTCGTCACCCGCGAGTGGCGCGCACTCGTCATCGCCGAGGCAGTCTTCCTCGTCTTCTTCATCGGCTGGGCGCTCTTCCGCTCCTACGACCCCTTCATCAACCACACCGAGCAGCCGATGGACCTCGCCCTCCTCAGCGCCTCCATCAACTCGCACGTCGGGCACCCCGAAGACCCCTGGCTGCGCGGCGAGCCCATCAGCTACTACTACTTCGGCTACTGGATGATGGGCGCAATCAGCCAGGTCTCCGCCGTATCATCCAATATCGCCTACAACCTCTCCATGGCGCTCATCCCCGCAATGGGGGCGACCGGCATCTTCGGCCTCTTGTTCAACATGGTCCGCATGAATAAGGCGCGCAAGCCCGCTGCTGATACAGGTGAAGGCAGTTCGGATGCAGCATCCACAGATGCCCTCCCCACCGATAGCACAAACAGAAAACTCGCCATCATTGCCGGCATCTCAGCCACCCTGTTCCTCGGCATCGCCGCCAACCTCGAGGGCATCCTGGAGTTCATGCGCCTCAACGGCATGGGATCGCAGGGCTTCTACGACTGGATCCGCATCGACGGACTGCCCGGCCCCATCGAGATGCCCCCGCAGAGTTGGACGCCTCCCGACTTCTGGTGGTGGTTCCACGCCAGCCGCGTCATCAACACCTTCGACGGCATCCACTTCATCGACAACACCATCCAGGAATTCCCCTTCTTCAGCTTCCTGCTCGGCGACATGCACCCGCACGTCATGTCCATCCCGTTCGTCCTGCTGTTCATCGGCGTCGCGCTCAACATCTACCGCCTGCCCGCCGACTTCTGGCGCAACTTCCGCAGCCCCTATACCTACGCCATCGTCCTCACGGCAGCAGTGGTTCTCGGCGGACTCGCCTTCAACAACCTCTGGGACATGCCCACATTCGCCGCCCTGCTCATCGCCGTCCTCGCACTCCGGGCATATCGCGAAGGCAGCGACATCCGCCAGTCATTCGCGTTCGCGCTCTTCCCCGTCGGCTTGGCGGTCATCGCGCTCGCAGTCCTGATGTACTCCCCCTACCTGTTCGACATCAACGCCGGCGTGAACGGCATCGGCGTTGTCATCACTCACACCCGCGCAATCCATATGTTCATCGTCTGGGGCGTGTTCCTGGTCGCCGTAACGCCCTTCCTGCTGGCGACCTTCTGGCAGACCACCATCCAGCGCGACTGGTCAGCGCAGGCACTCACCGCCCTCACCCTCGCATTCGTCCCCTGGCTGCTCTGGGCGCTCGCCTACCTGCCCAGCGACGGCAGCATCGAAGAGGCAATCACGCGCTTCATCGGCATACTGCCCCTCACCGGCCTCGCGGCAATCGGCATATACAACGCGCTCTATCTCGCAAGGCGGGAGAACGAAGGCGGCAGGCTGTTCGCCACCGTGCTAGCCGTGCTTGGCTTGGGGCTCATCATCGGCGCCGAGTTCCTCTTCATCCGCGACTTCTTCAACAACCGCGGCAACACCGTCTTCAAGCTCTACTATCAAGCGTGGATACTCCTGGCCGCCGCCTCTGCCTTCGCCGTGTACTACTGGATGAGCACAATTCGCAATCTGAAAGGCTGGCGCACAACGCTATCCTATGTCTGGGCAGCAGCCTTCGTTGTTTTGCTTCTATGCTCGCTCTACTACCCGCTCGCCGCCATCAAGACCAAGCCCGAAACACCCCACACCGGGCGCACCCTCGACGGCCTGTCATTCGTCCGCATCTTCAACCCCGCCGAGTACGACGCCATCGAGTGGCTTAAAGCGAACGCTCCCCCCGACGCCGCAATAGTAGAGGCAGTCGGCGAATGGAGCGACTGGGGCATGATCTCCCGCAGCACAGGCTTCCCCACCATCGTCAACTGGCTCGGCCACCAGAAGCAGTGGCGCGGAGGCTGGGAGCGCTTCGACGCAGAAAAGCCTGATCTTTCGCGCGCCCTCCGCGACCAGTATTTCGATGATAGGGCAGCCGAAGTCGAGCGCATCTACACCACGCTAGACCCCGCCGAGGCGCAGCTCATCCTCTACAAGTACGACATCGACTACGTGTACATCGGCAGCCGCGAGCGCGAAAAATACGGCATCGAAGGTATCCCCAAGTTCGACGCCATCGCCGACCTAGTCTTCACCGACCCCAACGGCGAATCCGCCATCTACCGCGTCCGCTGACTTCTGGCTATCACTATTGCATTGGAAGTATTTTCCTAATTCAAATAATCTGCGCCTAGCCAATAGAATACTTTTCTGTTACCATCCTGATACTGCATCTGCAGAGCGGACCCAATCGCCAGAGTGCAGCAGTAAACATGCCAAAACGACGCACACCCTGAATTGGCTTCAAGGAGAACAGTGTGTCTCGCAAAACTAAGATACGTCTTCCTGACGGAAGCGAGCGTGACGCGCTCGAGATGGACTTCGCGATCAGGAATGAAGAGTGGAACGAGTACAGCTTGGATGACGGCACCACCGTCCGCTTGAGAACATTTGCCGTGCGAATCTTCAGAGTCCTTGATGACGAAGGTAATCCTGCCTACACTGCGGAAGGCGAACCCGAACTATTCGTACGGCACAACACGACCGTAATAGGGGCTGGGTAAGGCACTGGTGACGTATATGGTAACAATAGCTGAACAACCTAATGGAGATCACGAAGGCACATCTTCGTCATCATTCGGCATCGCAGGTTCATTCACAGCGAACGAGCTGCCTGTCTCTGAACTCTCTCGGTCGGGGCGCGCAGTGACTTTGAATTTGACTGCAGCGGCGTCTTCCGCACGTATAACTCCTCTTCCGCCCTACGCAGGAAACCCAGAGATTCCTGAAGTGCCCCTTGGAAAAGCTCGCAACCTCTTCCTGGTCTGGCTCATTGCCACGCTGCGGCTAACGTGGTCGTCCCTGCGACACCCGGGCCATCCTGTTGTGATTGACCGCCGAACAGGGCATGTATGGCTGAAGAGTGATTGATCAGAGAATTGGCGGAAAGCCCTTCATTTGCCTTATTGCGTTTGCCTTTGTAGTGACAGTCATTTGCGCAGGTGCAGCGACTGCCCTTTCCTTCTATGTCGACACCCGGCTCGACGGCGACGCTCCCATGACGTCAGAGTCAATAAGTCGCCTGTGGACTTTCGCTTTCTCGTCATTTACCTTCCTGTTAGGCCTTGGAGGTGGAAAGATAATTTAACCGCCTTCGTGAATGAACGGTTCTACATGCAAAGAAAACGGGCAGAACCCGCATTCAACGAATCCTGCCCATCCTGTCTATCGATGTTAGTTAAGACTACGCAACCCGCGCGAACTTCTGCACCCTCGCACCGTCCAGTGTCTCGCCGACATACAGGTCACCCTTGGAGTCCATCGCCACCGCGTGCCCCGCGATGATGTCGCCCGGCGTGTCCGAGCTCATTCCCCAGCCGCCTAGCCACTGTCCCGTCGGCGTCAGAATCTTCACGCCAGCAGGATGCGACAGCGCATTCGGGCTGGGCTGGTCAGGCCCAAGCCCCTGGTGGAAGCCCAGGTCCGTCACGAACATGTTGCCGTCCGGCCCCTGCACGATGTGGTCAGGCCTGTGTACGCCGCCCCACTCGCTCAGGTACTCGCCGCCCGGCGTGAACACCTGAATGCGGCTGTTCTCCCGGTCCACCACATAGATCAGCCCCTCAGCACTGACGCAAACGCCGTGCGGAATGCGGAACTGCCCTGGACCCTCGCCCGGCTCGCCCCACGAATGTATTCGCTCACCCGTCGCCGTATAGTGGTGAACGCGCGCGTTCCCGTAGCCGTCCGAGATGTACAGCGACCCGTCCGCCGCTATCGCAATGTCCGTCGGCCTGTTGAACGGCTCCCCGCTGAACATCTCCGGCACGTTGTCCGGATCGCCCAGCGTCATCAGCAGCTCGCCCTCTGCCGTCCACTTCCGCACCGTATGATCGCCGATGTCCGTCGTGTAAACGCTGCCGTCCGGCCCTGCCTCGATGTGGTGCGCCGAGCCGAATTGACCCTCGCCCCAGTGGTTGATAACATTGCCCGCCGTGTCCAGCACGATTATCGGATGCGCGCTCCGGTTGTACACGAAGATGCGGTCCTGCCCGTCAACAGCCACTCCCACCGCGTGGTTCCACTCCCACCCGTCCGGCAGACTGCCCCATCCGGGCACATGCTCATAAACATATTTTCCGTAACTGACCCTGAGACCCTTTTCACCCATTGGAGCAGCCCTCCTTATGGCTTTTACCGCTTGATACACTGTTAAAGACAATTCGCGAACGGGCAGAATTATAACACGCTTTCGTGTTAGGATAAGTCCCGATTACTTCTGTGCCACTCTCCATGTGCAGAGCTGGTTAACTGGCATATCGAAACATCGGCAAACCAACATCGCGAGGTAAAAAATGCTCGAACGATTCAAAGTACCCAAGAAAGACGAAGTACGAGTCCCCATCGAGTCCCTGCAAGAGGTCATTCAGGCGATATTCGAGAAGATGGGCAACTCCGAGTCCGACTCCATCGAAGCCTCGGAAGTCCTTGCCATGACCGACCTGCGCGGCGTCGAGACCCACGGCGTCTCCAACATGCTCCGCGCCTATGTCAACCAGTACACCAGCGGACAGGTCAACCCGCAACCCAACTGGCGCATCGAGCGTGAGACGCGCGGCACCGCAGTCATCAACGCCGACAAGGGCTTGGGCGTTGTGCTCGGCAGGCGCGCAATGGACATCGCCATCGAGAAGGCGCGCGATGTAGGCTTCGGCGTCGTAACCATGAACAACGGCGCGCACCTCGGCGCGGTCGGACACTTCTCCATGTACGCCGCCCAGCACGACATGGTAGGCATGTGCGCCACCTCCGCCGGCAGGGGTGTCCTGCCCACATTCGGCGCAGAGGGTCGCTTCGGCACCAACCCAATCTCCATCGCCGCGCCCGCCAACCAGGAAGCCCCGCTGCTCTTCGACGCAGCCACATCACAGATTGCAGGCAACAAGTTCTCGCTCGCCCGCAGGGTCGGCTCAGACCTGCTCCCCGGCTGGATCTCCGACGAAGAGGGCAACCCGATCATGGAAGAGACCGAAGTTCCCGGCGGCGAAGGCGTCAACTATGGCAGCCTGCTCCCAATGGGCGGCACCCGCGAAAACGGCTCCCACAAGGGCTACGGCTTCCTCATGATTGTGGACATCCTTGGTTCCTTCCTGTCCGGTTCCGTGCCAGCCGTATTCGACGAGGAATTCTTCGAGACCGGCTACAAGCACTACTTCGCCGCGTACAACATCGCCTCATTCACGGACGTTGACGCCTTCAAGGACAACATGGACCAGATGCTCCGCACCCTGCGCGAGACCCCGCCCGAGCCCGGTAGCGAGCGCGTCCTCTACCCCGGCCTCTCCGAGCACGAAGAAGAGCAGGACCGCCGAGCCAACGGCACCCCCCTCCACACCGAAGTCATAGGCTGGTTCGAAGAAATCTGCAACGAACTCGCAATCCCCCACCTCCAGACTTACTAGCCAAAAGCGGGTTCCCTATTGTCCCCTCTCCCTGAGGGAGAGGGTTAGGGTGAGGGCATATTCGTCATTCCCGCGCAGGCGGGAATCCAGCAAGTCAAGGAGCGATAGATGACAAGCGTCTCCGAAATACAGCAGGCGATTCTGACGCTTGATAAGAACGACTACCGAGACCTGATTGAGTGGATCAACGAACTTGACTGGGAAAGATGGGACGCGCAGATTGAAGCGGACTCAGAGAGCGGCAAATTGGATTTCCTAGAAGCGGAAGCCCTCGCAGCAAAGAGGGACGGAACGCTGAGAGAACTATAATTGCATCGCACTGCACCTCGCTTCTGGAGGTACTTTGATCAGTTGCCAGAATCTACTCAGCGGGTCGCGAGACGAAATTTTGATCTTCTGAAGTCCAATCCAAGGCATCCGTCTCTCAATTTCAAGAAGGTTGGCAAATACTGGTCGGTGCGCGTAGGACTTGGATACAGGGCACTAGCGGTTGAAGACGACGATGGATTCGTTTGGGTATGGATTGGTCTCCACAACGAGTATGACCGACTGACAAACTGAAAGACAAACCAACCTCCCGGAGGTACACCATGGGCAAGCTCGACGGCAAAGTAGCACTCATCAGCGGCGGCGCGCGCGGACAGGGCGCAGCCGAAGCACGCATCTTCGCGCAGGAAGGCGCAAAGGTCGTCCTCGGCGACATCCTCGACGAGCAGGGCCAGCAGGTCGAAGCCGAAATCAACGAGCTCGGCGGCGACGCCCTCTACGTCCATCTCGACGTCACCAGCGAAGCCGACTGGGAAAGCGCAGTCGAATCCGCCGTCAGCAAGTACGGCAAGCTCGACATCCTCGTAAACAACGCTGCCATCGTCATCCAGAAGGCAGCAATCGAGGACCGCACCGGCGACGAGTGGGACCGCATCTTCGAAGTCAACGCCAAGGGCGTCTTCCTCGGCACCAAGCACTCCATACCCGAGATGCGAAATGCGGGCGGCGGCTCCATCATCAACATATCCTCAGTAGCCGGAATCGGTCAGAGCCAGCACCAGGAGCCTGCCTACGCCGCCAGCAAGGGCGCGGTCCGCATCTTCAGCAAGGTAACCGCCTCTCAGCACGCCGCCGACGGCATCCGCTGCAACTCCGTCCATCCCGGCCCCATCGACACAGACATGATCCAGTCCGCCATGGCCGACCCCAGCCGCCTCGAAGCCCGCCTCGAACGCGTCCCCATGCGTCGCCTCGGCACCGTTGACGAGATCGCGAAAGGCGTCCTATACCTCGCCTCCGACGACTCCTCCTACGTAACCGGCTCCGAGCTGGTAATAGACGGCGGCGCAATCTCCATGTAGTTGAGTTATGAGTGCGAATCAATGATCCCCTTCGCCACAATTCGTAATGAAGAAGAGTATGACGTTGCAATAGCGCGGATGAACGAACTGCTTGACGAAGTAGGTTCTGACGAGCAGCACCCACTCTATGACCTGCTCGACACATTGGGCACAGTCATACTTGCCTATGAAGAAAGACACTATCCAATTCCTGAATGCACTGGCATCGATGCGCTTGAATTCTTAATGGAAGAGCACGAGCTTGGTGTCGCCGACATTCCTGAGATTGGCGGGCCTGATTCCGTATCCAATGTTCTTGAACGCAAACGAGAACTGACTGTCCAGAACATCCGCGACCTGGCAAATAGATTCCAAGTCTCACCCGCAGTCTTTGTATAGGAAGGGCCCCATACCATGCCCACCACTGCCCCCACCTACACCATCCTCACCGCCGACAGGCTCATCGACGCCAGAGGCGGCGCACCCATCGAAAACGGCGCAGTCCTCCTCGACGGCTCCACCATCGCCGCCGTAGGCCGCGCCGCCGACATCCGCCCCCCCGAAGGCGCACCCGCGCAGGCCACCCACTACGCCGGCTGCACCATCTTGCCCGGCATGGTCGACTGCCACACCCACCACAACGGCTTCGGCGACGGCAGGCTCGGCGACGACCTCTCCCTGCTCCTCGACGAGATTCTCACCGTCCGTTCCGCCCGCAACGCCCGCGCAAGCCTCTTCTCCGGCGTAACCACCATCCGCGAGAACGGCCCCAAGAACGTCACCATGTTCAGGCTCCGCGACGCCATCAACGAGGGCCTTGCCATCGGCCCCCGCATGGTGCTCTGCGGTCACCCCGTCGCCATCATCGGTGGCCACATGGGCTACTTCGGCGGCGAGGTCACCGGCGCCAACGACGCCCGAGCACTCACCCGCCAGCTCATCAAGGAAGGCGCCGACTACATCAAGATAGTCGCCACCGGAGGCACCACCCGCACATCATTCCCGACGCTCCCTTCATTCAATATTGACGAACTCCGCGCCGTCACCGCCGAGGCGCGCAAGTTCGGCAAGCTCACAGCAACCCACTCCTCCAACTCCGCGGGCATCGCCAACTCCCTCGATGCCGGCGTCGACATGATCATCCACTGCTACCACCTAGACGCCGACGGCACGGTGAACTTCCGCGAGGACATCGCCGAGCGCATCGAGCGGCAGGGCGCATTCGTCAACCCAACCCTGCAGGTCAGCCGCGCCACCGCCTGGGACCTCACCCACAAGCGAGACGAACAGGGCTTGACCGCCCCCGAGCAATCCGAACTTGAAACAGCCCGCGCCAACCTCGACGTCCGCCTCGACCACACGCGCCGCATGATCGACATGGGCGTCAAGGTCATCACTGGCTCCGACTCATCCTGGAGCAGCTACCAGCTCGGCAACACCGTCTACGAAACAGAATTGCTGGTCCACGCCGGCTACACCCCCATGCAAGGCGTCCTATCCGTAACAAGCTGGGCAGCCGACGCGCTCGGCGTATCAGACACGGTCGGCACCCTAGAACCCGGCAAGGCAGCTGACGTGCTCATAGTTCGCGGCAACCCCGCCGCCGACATCAACGCCCTCTGGAACGTCGAGGACGTCTTCCTCGCAGGCAGCAAGATCAAACGCGGCTCCGACGACTCCATAGCCGCCGTCCGCCAGCCACCCGCCCAGATTTAGGACAATCCTCTCCCATACTGTCATTCTGAACGCAGCGCAGCGAAGTGAAGAATCTAGAATCGTCGTATCGCCGCGATGCAGCAGTTCCGTAGAATTCTTTGGACAGAACATGAACGCAAGAGGTTGAACTACTTGAGACTGTCAGCGTAATCTGAAAGGTACAAACACTACACTCAGCCCGGAGACCTAACATGCCATCGAACCCCAACTTCACCCTCCTAAAAGCCGCCCGCCTAATCGACACCGCAGCGGAAGTCGTACAAGAGCAGGCAGCCATCCTCCTCGAAGGCGACACTGTCCGGCAGATTGGCACGGCAGAGACCGTCCACGCTCCCGAAGGCGCGCCCGTGCAGGAGATCGACTACGGAGACGCAACCATCCTGCCCGGCCTCGTGGACTCCCATGTCCACCTCAACGGCATCGGCGACGGTCGCGCGGGTGACGAACTCGCAACCCTCCCCGACGAGGTGCTCACCGTGCAGGCAGCCGAGAACGCCCGCCGACACCTCTACTCCGGCGTAACCACCCTCCGCGACTGCGGCGCCAAGAACCGCACCACATTCCTGCTGCGAGAAGCCGTCGAGATGGGCATCGTCCCCGCACCGCGCCTCATCCTTGCCGGCAGGCCCGTCGCCATCATCGGCGGCCACCTCAGCTACTTCGGCACCACAGCAACTGGCACCGACGAGTGCCGCGCAGCTGTCCGCCAGCTCATCAAGGAGGGCGCCGACTTCATCAAGATCACCGCCACCGGCGGCAGCACCCGCACCAGCCACCCGCTCAGGCCGTCCTTCGATGCCGAGGAGCTGAGCGCAATCTGCGAGGAAGCACACCGCTTCGGCAAGCACGCCGCAGCCCACTGCGCCTCATCGCAGGGCATGGTAAATTCACTCGACGCCGGCATCGATACCATCATCCACGGCGTCCACAAAGACCCCGACGGTGCCGACACCTACCGCCCCGACATCTCCGACCGCATCGCGGAGCAGGGCGTATTCGTCAACCCCACACTCGGACAAGGCGTCGCCCGCATCCGCATGCTCGAAGACATGGACAGCCTCACCGCCGCACAGCAAGCCGAACTCGACACCTTCCGCCAGAACTCCGACGCCAGAATGGACCACTTCGCCCGCATGCGAGACGCAGGGGTGATTATGGCAGCCGGCTCAGACTCTGCATGGTCCTACTACCCCATGGGCGACTACCAGACCGACATCGAGGCACACGCCATGGCAGGCATGTCCAACATGGAAGCCATCGTATCCGCCACCCGCGACGCCGCCCGCTCCTGCTGCATCGACTCCCAGGTAGGCACCCTCGAACCCGGCAAACAGGCAGACGTCCTCGTAGTAAACGGCAACCCCCTCGCCAACCTCCCCGACCTCCGCCAAATCGCCGACATCTTCCTAGCCGGCACCCGCCTCGACCGCCAGGCCCTCATCTAAAGAGCCGCGACAGACAATATCCCCTCTCCCCAGGGAGGGGGCTGGGTAAAGGCATTATTAACCCTATCCCCATACCATAACTTGTCATCCCGAACGCCGCGCACTCACCTAACGTCACTCCGAACGGCCCACCCACCCAACGTGATTCCGAACGCAGCCCACCCACCTAACGTCATTCTGAACGCAGCGCAGCGGAGTGAAGAATCTTGTGTGATGGGAAAGTGATAGAGTGCAAGAGTTGAGGGG